>ERZ827423.667-NODE-667-length-40874-cov-3.431270_pt1 | contig 40874 bp, 32 predicted proteins | sample MGYA00519775_ERZ827423 | MGnify/ENA primary metagenome ERZ827423 (study PRJEB31778, sample SAMEA3449296) | human gut metagenome | biome: human gut; feature: human-associated habitat; material: faeces | place: United Kingdom | collected 2010/2012 ... | reverse complement strand
TTACGGTGGATACTGTTTTGCGACTTTCATTTCCTTCAACAGGTATTTCCGAAATTACATCATATGCAGAATACTTTTCAATTATAAGGTATTTAGCAATTGCTGTATAAAGCCACGCTGTATAGGTCGTTACGCTGAGGGTACAAAATTAAATACTCATACAGACTAAAGTCAATCTCGAAAGAGATTGGCTTTTTTTATTTGGCAAAAGCGATTGAGCAGGCAACGATTGATATTTGAGTAAAACAAAGGATGAGATTAAATGGAAAACATATATCTACCAAAGGAATTATTTACTGATGAATTCAAAAATTTCTCTAATCAGACAAAGCTTTTATTTTCAATGTTGCTCACTGACTCCGCTATGTTATCGACTGCAATATCTGTAGACGACATTATATCCGTTGCTCAACTGATTAACATTCTCGGCGAAAACCGACTGATTACTCTCAAAGGCGGACTTTCGGAAGAAATTCGTGAGAGGAGTGTGTCGTAATATGTTTGATTATTTTTACGGTAATGAAACGGAACAATATCACTATTATTCCGTTCCGAAGCTCCTGTTTACCGATGACAAATTCAAAGGCTTATCCTGTCAAGCTAAACTCCTCTATGGATTTCTGCTCGACAGAACAGCATTATCGGTTGAAAACAAATGGTTCGACAAGCAGGGTCGTACCTATGTGTACTATAAGCAATCAGATGCACAGAACAATCTCAACATTGGTAAAAACAAAGCAACAGCTATTTTTACCGAGCTTGAAAACATAGGTCTTATTATTCGACAAAAGCAAGGGCAAGGTAAGCCAACAAAAATATTCGTGATGAATTTCACAAAATTTATCGGTAAGCAACGGGATACCGCAAGTAAAGAGAATGGAAAAGCAATATCTCAGACTCCCGAAAACAGGGAGTCTGAAAATGCGGGCAGGGAATCAAGACTCCCGAAAACAGGGAGTCTAAACTCCACGAAAGAGGGAGTCAAGACTCCCAAAAATCGGGAACATAACAAACCTGAGATAAATAAACCTAATGGAAGGTATATCTATCCATCTATCTCTCTACATAATACAGACAACAGGGAGTCTGATAGGGATTCTGACGGACGGATAGACGGAAATCCCCAAAACTCCGAAATCTTAATTTATCAAAATGCCATTGCAGAAGTGAAACTGCAAATTGAATATATGTACTTAATCGAAAATCATCAACACGAAAGTGCCTTTCTTGACTTAATCGTAAACCTGATGGCAGAAGTGTATGGATTGGCAAAAACCAATCCGTCATCATCTGTCCCAATCAACGGTATCAACAAATCAATTGAGTTAGTTGCCGACCAATTGAAAAAAATAGATTCGGAACACATTGAGTATCTTATTGACAAAATCGGCAGTTTAGCAAAAACTAAGCGAATTAAAAATTCGAGAAACTACTTTCTGAGCTGTTTGTACAACGCTCCGACAACAATGGAGCTTGATACCGACCTGCAAGTCGCTTATGACCTGCACAACAGCAGATAAAAACAAACTTGTGCCCCAACGGGGCAGAAGTTGAAAGGAGAAAACAAATGACAATCATAAGTCAAGACTACGAGCTTATCAACTTCGATAAACTCGCTAAAGTGACAATGTACGAAGGCGAAGTTGACGGAACAACGGTGTATGCCATCGTTGGATTTGAATCGGCATCATCAGATTATGCTGAGATTAGCGGCGACAGCGATACTGTTCTCGGCATTTATAACAATACGACTGAGTGCGAAAATGTACTGCTTGCTCTCATTGAAACGCTCAAAGCCGGGAAAACGGTCTTTCAGATGCCCGAACCGGTCATTGAGTCCAAGGAAGTGAATGCTTAATGTCACAGATTATGGACTTTTTGGTGCAGACAAGCTGCGTATCAAGCGACTTGCTCAAAGAGATAATGCGTGATTACTTATCAGGCAAAAAACAAAAATCCGGTCTTAAGAGTTTCAACAAGCTTGCAAAAACAGGTGTTCTTGAAAGTATAGAAATTACCGATAACAACATCAAGGATTTTTTATCGACTGCGAAAAAGTACGATATTGACTTTGCACTTACACGGGACAAGTCAACATCACCGCCTACATATCGCATATTTTTTCAGTCGGGTAAAGAAGAAAATTTTCAGAAAGCCTTTAAGGAATACGCCTTTGGTACTTCAAAAAACCTAAATCAGTAATGATTACTATTTTATTATACACGCAAATTCGAATTTGTCAATAACTTTTTTCAAAAAAACTTGATAAAAAATCTGTCACTCAGGTTGTAAACCGAGAACAGATTAAGCAAAATGCAAAAGTCATATCCGAAAAGCAAGCTGCTGTTGACAAAGAAAAATCTCACAACAAGTCAAATTTAGGACGGTGATGTCGGTGCGTGTAGATACGGATAAAATAAAAAAAGCAATCATTTTCATTTTGCCTTGCCTGCTGTTTTTTTGGATTGGCGACAAAGTTTGCTGTGCATACCGCACTGTTGGTATATCGGGAAATATCAGCGTTAAGGCAATGCCTTTTTTTACAAATCTCGGCAACGCTTTGACAAATCCTCTTCCCTCTCTTCATCCGCTTGACGCATTTGTCGGCTTTATGACTGCTGTCATTGCAAAACTTGTACTTGAATACAAGCGTAAGCACCGAAAAAAATATGCCGAGGACAAGGAGTACGGTTCAGCTCGTTGGGGTACTCCCAAGGATATTGAGCCGTATATGGACAGGCAGAATTTCGATAACAATGTGCTTCTCACGCAAACCGAACGCATTACGATGGGTAAGCCCTCAAATGTCAAGTATGCACGAAATCAGAATGTACTTGTTGTCGGCGGTTCAGGTTCGGGTAAAACACGCTTTTATGTCAAGCCGAATCTTATGCAAATGCACTCAAGCTATGTTGTAACAGACCCAAAAGGTACTGTGCTTGTTGAGTGCGGCAAAATGCTCCAAAAAGGAAAACCAGTTGTTAAAAACGGAAAAATCATCGGATATACACCGTACAGCATCAGGGTTTTTAATACAATTGATTTTTCAAAATCAATGCACTACAACCCGTTTGCATATATTCGCCCCGAAAGCCGTGAGCAGGATATTCTCCGCACGGTTGAGGTACTTATCACAAACACAACGGGCGACCAAAAAGGCGGAGATGAATTTTGGGTCAAAGCGGAAAAGCTGTTATACACCTCATACATAGCACTCATCATTACGATGTGTCCGGAAGAAGAGTGGAACTTTGAAACACTGATTGATTTTGTAAACGCTTCGGAATGCCGTGAAGATAACGAAACCTTCAAAAACGCTATTGATTGGGCATTTTACTATCTTGAACGGTGGATTGAAAACGCTTGGGAGCAGGACGAACAATTTTCAGAGGAAAATGAAAATTATGCCGAGCTCAAAGACGCAGAGGTTGACGATTGGAGAGCTTCTCTTGGTAGGTTTGCAGTAAGACAGTATAAGGCTTATAAACTTGCCGCAGGAAAAACTGCAAAATCAATCTTGATAAGCTGTGCCACAAGATTGGCTCCGTTTTCAATTGACAAGGTGCTTGAAATCACAAGCTACGATGAAATGCACCTTGACACAATCGGCGATAAGCTGACAGCTCTGTTCATCATAATTTCCGACACGGACGACACCTTCAATTTTCTCGTTGCGATGATGTACTCGCAGTTATTTAACTTACTGTGTACAAAGGCTGACAATAATCCTAACGGTTCGGGACGATTGAAATATCCCGTGCGTTGTCTGATAGACGAATTTGCAAATATCAAGCAGATACCTCAGTTTGAAAAGATTATTTCGGTAATCAGAAGCCGTGGAATATCTGCAAGTATCATTTTGCAGACCAAATCTCAGCTCAAGTCTTTGTATAAAGACAATGCAGAAACAATCGAAGGTAACTGTGATTCACTCTTGTTTCTCGGCGGAAAAGAGAAAACCACGCTCAAGGATATATCCGAATCTCTCGGCAAGGAAACGATTTATATGTTCAACACTTCCCGAAGTAGAGGTACGCAGGAAAGCTACGGAGTAAATTATCAGAAGCTCGGCAAAGAGCTGATGTCGCAGGACGAATTGAGTGTTATGGATAACGCTCAATGTATTCTGCAAATTCGTGGCTTGCACCCGTTTATGTCGAAGAAATTTGACATAACAAAACACAAGAATTACGGCAAGCTGTTTGACAGCGACAAGAAAAATTATTTTGATGTTGCAAGGTTTGTTAAGAGCCGTCAAAAAAATGCTGCTGTTTTACAAAACACACAATATACCGAATATCGGTAAATAAATACATAAAGGAGCTAAACCTATGAACTTTTTATCAAAAACAGAGCCTAACAAGCTCTCAAGAAGATGTAAGAAATCCAAAAAGGCTGTTGCCGTGCTTACAGCAATCGCATCAATTGCCGCAATGAGCTGTATGTCCTGCTTTGCCGCAGTAAATGCGTCATCTTTTATCAGCACAGCTCAGACTGTACTCACAGCCGTTATCTGTCTTATCGGTGCCGGTCTTGCCGTGTGGGGCATTATTAACTTGCTTGAAGGCTACGGCAACGATAACCCCGGAGCAAAATCACAGGGTATGAAGCAGCTTATGGCAGGTATTGCACTTATTGCTGCCGGCGTACTTCTCGTGCCGGTACTCGGTCAGATGATGAATCAGGCTCAGAGTAAATAATGAGAGTAAGCAAAAATAAACTTGTGCCCCATTGGGGCATAAGTCGGAAAGAGGGCGATTGTCTGGATTGTTGAGGACTTTATGAACGCTCTCGAAAATTGGTTCAAGGAAATCCTTTCGGGAGCTATTGAAGGCTGTCTTAATACAGTCAACGATATGCTGTCGGGTGCACTCAATAACAACGATAATACCGGATTAAACGGAATATTTTCTCAGTTTCTCGGTGACCCGACAACCTTTACAGGTACTACCGGTTCGGGCGGTACAAGCATTTGGACAACGATTGAAAAGCTGTCGAACGATGTAATCGTACCGATAGGTGCGTTTATGTTGATGATTGTTGTGTGCTATGAGCTTTTTTCAATGGTTGTTGAGGGCAATAATTTCAGAGATTTTGATGATTCAATTTTTATTCGTTGGATATTAAAATCGTTCTGCGGAATATTACTCGTAAGCAATGTCTTTTACATAGCAACCGGTATTTTCGTTTTCGGCACGGATGCCGTCAATTCGGGGCTTAATACGCTGTTTGGCACAGGCAAATTTATTTCGGCTGATGTTGTTAATTCGTCCGGTTTTCATCAAGCTTTGATGTCGCAGGATATAGGTACGCTGATAACTACGCTGATTATTGCTTTTGTTATCATCATCGTTTCGTTTGTTCTGTTGGCGGCAATTGTAATTGTGCTTGCATCAAGGATTATTGATGTGTATATGATGCTCTCAATATCCCCTATTCCTATGGCTACTATGATGAACAAGGATTGGGGCGATATCGGCAAGAATTGGCTAAGAAATCTGCTTGCTCTCGCTTTTCAGGGATTTTTCATTATCGTTGCACTTGCAATATTCAAGACCTTGTTCAATAACACTTTGAAAAATATGATGAGCGGACAGGATGTTGTAATGACAATGGCTACCTTACTCGGCTTTGTTGTTGCATTTATCTTCACAATATTCCGAACATCAAGCATTTCGAAGTCTGCTTTTGCGGCACACTAATCCAAATTCACTGACTTGTGCCCCATTGGGGCACAAGTTAAAAGGAGTTTTATATGCAACAAAATTTCGTTAAGATACCAAAAGACTTGTCTTTAATCAAGCAAAAATTTATTTTTGGTTTGACAAAACGACAGGCAATGTGTTTTGGTATCGGTCTTGCAATGGGTATTCCTGCATTTTTCATAATTAAGACGGTAACAAGCAACATTACCGTAGCTGTCATAGCTCTCGGAATCTTTGCTTTTCCGGGCATCGCCTGCGGTTTGTTCACCAAAAACGGTATGTACTTGGAGGAGTATCTCAAGTTGCTTATCTCGTTTATGAGAAAACCGAGAGTCAGAACATATCAGAGTAAATCTCCGATGGCAATGATTCTGAACCAAATCGAATACAGCAAATTAAAACGCAAACTCATTGCCGCCGGGGTTGATATATCAGAGTTTAATAATACGAAGAAGGTGAGCATTATTGACAAACTCAAAATCAAAAAACAGTAAAAATCAAAAAAACACCTTAACAAAGGAAGAAATACAGTCGATTAAGGCACGGATGGCAAGGCTTAAAAAAGAAAATGAAGAAGATTCCTCATCTACTCAGGCTATTCTGCCGTACAAAACAATGTTTCCTGACGGCACCTGTCACATCGGCGGTCAAAAATATTCACAGACAGTTGAATTTTATGATACAAATTATCAGCTTGCAACATATGAAGAAAAGGACAGTAAATTTTCGGCTTGGTGTGATATTCTCAATTATTTCGATGAAACAATCGAATTTCAAAATACCTATGAAAATCAGGTTATTGACAAGGAGTCAATGATTCAGTATGTACAGATTGATTCCGTTGACGATGATTTTAACGATGTTCGTAAGGAATATTCGGATATTAGAGTTAATAATTTGCTCGGCGGTAAAAACGGCAGAAGCGTTAAGAAATATCTGACTTTTACAACCGAAGCGAAAAATATTCGTGAAGCAAGAGCAAAATTAAGTACGGTATCACAGGAAATTATAAGATTGTTTGGCGATATGAAGGTACGCTCAAAAAAGCTGAACGGAGAGCAACGATTGGAATCAATGTACCAATCACTCAACCCGTTTACAACTCAACCGTTTTTGTTCGATTGGGAGCTTGTTAAAAAAGGATATAACACCAAAGATTTTATTGCCCCTGCATCCGTTAAGTTCACCGGAAAAAACAAGTTTGAAATTAACAACGCTTACGGTTGCGTTACATCAATTAACATTCTTGCCGGCGAATTATCTGACGGTATTATCTCAGACTTCCTCGATAACACCGAGGGTCTTGCTTCTCTAAATTTTCATATCAAGCCTTTTGACCAATTAAAGGCGTTAAAATACATTCGTGGAAAACTGTCTGATGTTCAAAAAATGAAAATTGATGAACAAAAAAAGGCTTTTCAAAGCGGCTACGATTCTGATATTTTGCCCGAAAGCATACAGATATATCTTGAAGAATTACAGGGAATGCTTGAAGAGCTTAACAGCAAGAACGAACGACTTTTTGAGATTACAGTCACAATTCGTAATTATTCAATGACCAAAAATCAAGCTTCGTTACAACTTGAAACTCTGTCAAGAATAACGCAAAAAAATAACTGCAAGCTCATATCTCTTGATTATCTTCAGGAACAGGCATTAGCTTCATCTCTGCCGCTCGGTTATAATGCTGTACCGATTGTGCGTGACCTTCCTACCAGTTCGGTTGCCGTTTTTATACCATTCTCTACACAGGAGATTTTTCAACCGAGCGGCTGTTATTACGGACTTAATCAAGTCACAAAAAATATGATTTTAGCCGACAGGCTCAAACTTAAAAACCCTAACGGTCTGTTTCTCGGTACACCGGGTTCAGGTAAATCGTTCTCGGTTAAGCGTGAAATTACAGATATATTTCTGACGAGGAGTGACGATATTCTTATTACCGACCCTGAAGGTGAGTATTATCCCCTTGTTGAACATCTTGACGGTCAGGTTGTAAAAATATCTACCAACAGTCCTCATCACATAAATCCGCTTGACATCAATCTGATTGACGATATGGAGGGAGAAAATCCAATCTCCACAAAATCGGATTTTATCATTTCTCTGTGTGAGCTTGTTGTGGCTGATAAGTACGGATTAACCTCGGAGGAGCGTTCGGCGATTGATAAATGTACAAGGCGATTGTACAACGATTATCTGATGAATAATCCGACAAAGGACAATATGCCGACACTCGCAGACCTTAACAAGGAATTTACTGCACCCGATGTTATAAATGTGTTAAGCAGGGTACATAACTCGCTCGAAATGTATGTAACGGGTTCTCATAATGTATTTTCATACCGCACCAACATTGACATCAGTAACAGACTTGTCTGCTTTGACATTAAAGAGCTCGGCAGTCAGCTCAAGAAGATTGCAATGCTCATTATTCAAGACCAAGTTTGGAGCAGAGTTGCTCTGAACCGCAACAAAAAGACCACACGCTACTACATAGATGAATTTCATTTGCTTTTGAGAGAAGAACAGACAGCAAGATATTCAGTAGAAATGTGGAAGCGATTTCGAAAATGGGGCGGAGTGCCGACAGGCATTACACAAAATGTTAAGGACTTGTTGTCATCGGCAGAAATAGAAAACATTCTTGATAACTCCGACTTTATTTATATGCTCAATCAATCTGACGGTGACCGTCAGATTTTACAGAATAAGCTTGAAATATCGAATGCACAAATCAAGTATGTTAAAGGCTCGAAGCCCGGTCACGGTCTTGTGTTCTACGGAGATACAATTCTTCCGTTTGAGGACGAATTCCCGGAAGATACCCTTATGTTCCAATTGCTGAACACAGATCCAACCAAGCGAAAAAAGGCATTAAAACCGCCTAAGGAAAAGACGAAATAGTGAGGTGATGGTATGGGCTTGACCGGTAAAGAATTTCATTTAAAACTTGAGCGAAAGCCCGGTCGCTTAATCAAAACACATCATACTCATCTTAAAATAGTCAGAGCTGATGCTCCTGCGTTCAAACAGCGTGGATTGTTGCATAAAATTGATGATTTACCTCGAAGAATTGAGGGTGACAAACCTCCTCTGATTACAAAACGCATTAACAATATGCGTCCGAAAAGTACATTCGGCAAGAGTGCAAAGGTTTCCTTAAAGGCTGTAAATAAAGCCCGTAAATTCACTACATCAGCTGCGTGGAGAACGGCACTTGCTTCTGAAACAGTTGCTCTGACCGCTAAGGATTTAGCTCAGAATAAATTTGAGCAAAAATTAAGGTACAATGCGGATACGATTGATACCGGCAAGGCTGTTCTTGCTTCCGTAACCACAGTAAGAACGCTTAACAATATTCGTAAGACTCTAATATCCCACCATACTCAAAAAAAGGAATTCAAGGGATATAAGCTTGCCGCAAAGTCGAATAAGCTGAAATATAAATCCGCTAAGCGTAAATTTAAGACTCAGAAAAAGGATTATAAATCAGCTGTTTCGGCTCGAAAACTAAAGCTGAAAAAAGTTTCACGAAGCTTTAAGCGTACAACGGTTATCAAAGGTAAATCATCAGGCAAATTCATTGTTATTAAGAAAAAAGTCAAGATTACCCGTAAGGTCGGCAAAAGGAAAAAACTGTTAAAAAAAGAATTAAAGCTAAATAAAAAGCTCAGTAAAATTCCGAAAAAGCAGTTTAAAAATAATAAAAAGCTCAAAAAGCTGACAAAGCCGAAAAGCCTTGTGCGTATGGCGGTGGGCGGTATGGCTAAAGGCGGATTATACCGTTTTAGTAACCGAATTGCTCAGGAAGCTCAGGATAACGATTTTGTCAAAGCCGGACAAAAAGTTGTCAATATGGCAAAACAGGGTAATCAGGTAAAAAAAGCTGTTAAAGCCCATAAAATCAATAAATCCCAAAAACGCACACCAAAGCTCAATAAAAAGCAAAACAAACTTAAACAACGGCAGAGCAAACTGCAAAGGCAGCAACAAATCAAAAAACGCAACAAAAAACCCAAACCAAAAACAAAGCCTAAAACCTCTCAAAAGGTAGCTGAAATTGCAAAGAAGTTTGTAGGCTTCATATTTAAGTTTTTTGCGGCGGTTGCAGCTCCTCTGTTGATTGTGATTTTTTTCTTTACTTTAATTTTGATGATTTTCGGCGGAGGAGCTTCAAAAAACTCTGCCATTCTCGGCACTTATTACTGCAATGATTACGATATGTCGAGAGCAATTGAATCGTACACTAATATTGCTTATGAGTATAATAGCAACCTCATTCGTTGCAAAAGCAAAAACGAATGGCGTCAGGGGCTTAAAAGCCTTAAAGTCAATACGGACAGTATGGACGATACACCAACTAAATATTATTACGGCAAAAATATCGTTCAGAACTACGAACCTGTGTATGACTTTGATGCAAACAAACTAATTGCTTTTATGTGTGCCTATACTTATGATTTTACCGATGCGGACGATAAAGAGCAAAGTTGGAGTTATGATGATGACAAGTTTGATGATATTCTACAAGACCTTTTCGATAAAGAATACAGCTTTAAATACAAGTATGTCAACGGTTCTTATTGGCTTGAGTTAAGCTCCTACGATGCTTATCCCGGTGATGCGTCCGATGACTTGTATTACTGTAAAGGGTCGGGTGTAACAACAGCTAACGGTAAGAAATACGGATATATTGATTTTGGCTCTTTGGGAGTACCGAATGCAATTAAGTCATATGCGAGCGGTACGATGGTGTATTTTGATAACTCAACCGGTGAAATCAAAAACAGCAAAAAAAGCTATGCAAAGACCGGATATTATTTTCAAAACCTGAGTAAAGCGGTCAGAGCCCCCGATGGCGGTATAATACCGGCTTTTTATACAACAGTCAACAAAGACGGTGAAAGCTTCTTAGGGTTTCGTGGTTCGGGAACAAGTGTGTACCGAAAAACTCAGCTTACAGCAGACGGCAAAAACTTTGACTGGGCAATGGCTGATGATGATGTAAAAACACGCTTTGGCGATAAAGACAGGCAAGCTGTCAGATTTTACAAGCGTGATACCTATATTACTGATTGCAGTCTTTACACTAATGTCAAACAAGTCAGAAGCTTTGATGACGCAATTTATGCAGTCTTAAACTCCAAAAGTCAAAGTCTGTATTCTTCTCAAACAAAAATCAAAGAGGATTATGCACAGCGTAAGCAGTATTATCAAATATTATCCTGTCAGGAAAAGGACGATGACGGTAATACAGCCACAACATACGGCTTGCACCAGTCCTTTGAGTGTAATCCCCTGCCCGGCAATTTTACCAATGCCCAAATATATAACAACTTCGGTTACGATGTAGTAAGTTGGTATAATCGCCATTGTCAAAATACTATGCACTACGGCACAGACTTTGTTGCAAGCAAGGGTACTAATGTGTATTCACTTATGGACGGCAAAGTCGAAAGTATTGATACATCAAATCATACTATTGTTATTGTCACCGAGAAAGACCGTAACATATGGTATGAAAACGATACCGCACGAACATTTAAACTGACATACGGTAATATAACTCCTAAAACAGGCTTAAAAAAGGACAGTAAAGTTAAATTAGGAGATTATATCGGCAAAGTTGATAGTTATAAGCATTGTGACGGTAACGATACTAAGGCTAATCAAAATTATTTGCATTTAGGTGTGCAAATAAAGTACGGTCTGGTGTGGCACGATGTTGACCCGCAATTTTTGATTTACCGTGAAAACAAATAATAACTTATGCCCCGTTGGGGCATAAGTTGAAGGAGGAAATAAAATGCCTGTAAACAGCGTTCAAAAGCTTGATACACTTAGGCAAAGTCTAAATGCACTTACTGAAAAAATCAATTCATTGATTGCAAAAAAGAAATCCCTTGAAAAGCAAATCAGCGAATTAGAGGAAAAAGAATTTATGACAATTATCAAAGCTAATAACTGTACGGTATCAACCTTAAATGAGGATTTAAAAATAATTAAGCTCCTCAAAGAGAATAATCTCACCGAACAGGATATTATTGATATTATCAGAGAATTAGGAGGTTCAAATGTTGAAAAAGAAACGCAAACCGTATAAAAGATTACTTGCTGTCCTTATGACGGCAGCTATGTGCCTATCTATGTCATTGTGCAGTATGGCATCGGTTTCTGCCGCACAAACAACTAAAGGTGAAGAATCATCTGCTTCCGACAGCAGTAATACATCGGATAATTCCGACCATTCTGATAATGCAGACAATTCATCATCAAACAACAGCGAAAGCAGTTCAAGCTCAGATGACAACAAAACAAATTACGATTGGTCGAAGAATACAACAGGCAACGCAAATCTTGCCGCAGATGAAACAATCGTGATGGAAAACGGTACATATCAGCTTATTGCCGTAACAACAAGAGATGATGATGTGTTTTATGTCATTATTGATAAGACAAAAACTGAAAACAATGTTTACTTTCTGAACGAGGTTGATACAGCCGACCTTGATAAGCTTGCAAAAGATGACAGCAATGTATCAAGCGGAGGTGAGGATACTTCAGAGCCTACAACCGCTCCCGATGAAGAAGCACAGACAACAGATAATACCGACAGTACATCATCAGGCAACAATCAGTATATGATTTATCTTGTAATAGGCATTGTAATTCTCGGTGGTATTGGCTTTGCTTTTTATAAGCTTAAGGGCAAAGGCGGTAAAAAATCGTCAAACAATGAATCCGAATACACAGACGAAGATTTTGATTATCAGCCTGAAATCAACGAAGATGAAGAATCGGAGAGTAAATAATTATGTCAGTATTGGTTATTGCCGAAAAGCCGTCAGTTGCAAATACTGTTGCGACTGTCCTCGGTGCAAATAAAAAAGGTGTAAACTATTTATACAATGACCGGTATATCGTATCGTGGTGTTTGGGTCATCTTGTCAAGCTTGATGACCCGGTTGCCTACGGGGATAGGTTTGCCGAAAAACCGTGGAAGTTTGAAAACCTACCCATTATCCCTGAAAAGTGGAAGTTTTCAATTGCCGGTTCAACAAAATCTCAATATTATGTGCTTAAAAGTCTGATGGAGCGTGATGATGTCGATGAAATAATCTGTGCAACTGATGCAGGTCGGGAAGGCGAATGTATCTTTCGTTATGTATATAACAAAACAGGTTGCCAAAAGCCGGTTAAAAGGTTATGGACTTCTTCACTTGAGGAAAAAGCAATTAAAAAAGCGTTTTCAGAAATGAAGGATGATTCTGAATACGACAATTTATATCAGGCAGGACTTGCACGAAATAAAGCCGATTGGCTTGTTGGGATGAATGCCACAAGGCTGTTTTCTGTAAGATACGGTTTATTGCTAAACATCGGCAGAGTACAAACACCCACCCTTTCAATGATTGTTGACCGTAATAATAAGGTTGAAAACTTTGTTAAAGAGCCGTTTTACAAGGTTGATATTGATTGCGGTGATTTTAAGGCAACAAGCGTTGATGACTTTAAGTCGGAGTATGAAGCTGACAAGCTTGCTGAATGTGTTGATAAGTCGGATTTTACGGTTGTTGATTTAACGGAGCAACAAAAGTCTGTTGCTCCGCCAAAACTCTATGATTTAACTGCTTTGCAGCGTGATGCAAACAGCATTTACGGTTATACCGCACAGCAAACGCTTGATTATTTGCAGTCGCTTTACGAAAAGAAGCTTGCTACATATCCTCGCACGGACAGTAACTATATTACTGATGATATGGCTGATACCGCCAAAAAGCTTATTGAAAGCGTTTATGGTGTGTACGAGAAAATACCGCATATGCCTACAGATGTTACTAAGTGTATTAACAATGCAAAAGTATCAGACCATCATGCTGTATTGCCGACAGAACAGATAACAAGCTATGACTTATCGTCATTGCCGACAGCAGAATACAACATATTGTTTATGATTGCAGTCAGACTTTGTGTTGCAACAGGTGAAGATTATATATATTGTACATTCACTTGTGAATTAAAATCTAATAACAGCGATAAACCATTTGTTTCCAAAGCAACATATCCCGTTAATCTCGGTTGGAAATTTATTGACATATCTGCTAAAGAAAAAGATAAAAACGAAGTAGATAAGTTGTGTTGCGGAGATGAAGTGCCTGATAAAATACAGCGTAACAGTAAATATTGCTCCGTACCTGCAAGCGTATCAGAACACTTCACTTCACCGCCAAAGCAATATACGGACGCTACTTTATTGTCTGCTATGGAAACAGCCGGAAATACCGATTATGTTGAGGACAGCAATGTTGAAAAAAAAGGACTCGGTACTTCTGCAACCCGTGCAGGCATTATCGAAAACCTTGTTAAGCGACAATACATACAGCGTGACGGCAGGAAAATTTTGCCGACCGAAAAAGGCATTCAGCTCATAGACTGTGTTCCCGATGATGTCAAATCTCCGAAAATGACGGCTGTATGGGAAACCGCTTTGCAACACATTGAAAAAGGTGCTGCAAGTGCCGATGAATTTATGAATCAGATTGAGGACAGCGTAAAGTATCTTGTTGATACATACAGCGAGGTTGACAACAGCAAGCATTTTACCCGTTGGGAAACAGTCGGCATTTGTCCAAAATGCGGTCAGAAAGTTCTTGCATATCCAAAGTCATACGCTTGTGAAAATAAAGAGTGTGATTTTGTCATATGGAAAAACATATGCGGTAAGAGCCTTTCATCGGCACAGGCTGTAAAGCTCTTAACTAAAGGCAAGACGGACACGCTCAAGGGCTTGAAGTCCAAATCAGGCAAATCCTTTGACGCAGCTATTAAACTTAACTCGGATTTTAAAACAGAGTTTGTTTTTTCAAGCTCTTCAAAATCTAAAAAATCTTACAGGAAGTAAACTATGGAACGAGAACGCTCAAGACAGGAACAGACTGCCGACACCGACAAGCTGTATCCACAAATAGCAGAAGCTCTTAATATATCTATCTCTCAGCTTGAGCAGTACCCATCCGATATGAAACAGATCCTTTGTCAGGCTTACATCAACAATTGTGAGCTTGGCAAGGATGATGTTGCCGAAGCTCTGAACGGTATAGTCAATCTTGATGTTGATGAGGTGGGTATCAAAGAGGTTGAAAAGCAACAGGACAATACTGCCGTTGATAATGAGTTACGGCAAACCGAAGTCACAGAACGAAAAAACAAACGGTCATACTTATTGAGCAGAAATCAAATTCTTCAAAATGCACGAACAATTGCCGACTCCGATAAATCAAAACAATATGACCGTCAGCAACCGGAAAACATAACAAGGAATAATAACAGTTAGGTGGATTATGAACAAATTTATACATACAACAATTAAGCTCTCCTTTTTGTCTGTCATAATATCTATGACAGCGTTACTCAATACAGCACCCATAGCAGGTGCAACAACACAGACTGCTCATAATGGGCAGTCTGTTGTTGATAACAGACTTATAAATCCCGAAATAGGAATACATATAACCGTAGATGATGTAAGCAAAGATTATTATGTGCCTATGGGGACAGTTAGCAATGCACTAAATTATCTTAATATATCACTCTCGGATGATGATATATTAAATGCTGATTTATCAGACACGGTCTATCTCGGTCAAGAGATTAAAATTGACCGTGTTAATTATGCTTGCTATCCGATATACAAATCTATCCCATACAAAACTGTTGAACAGGAGTCGGACAAACTTTTTGTCGGACAAACCAAAATGCTCCAAAAAGGCAAACCGGGCAGTACAGAATACATATATAAGGATAAATATGTAAACGGCGAACTTATATCACATAAATGTATTAAGCAACAAGTATTGACATATCCGACCGATAAGATTATAGTTAAAGGTAACAGGAATATTGATATTATCAATAAATCTTATAATAACAAAACAAGCTATCTTATCAAAACAAAATATGATAACAAAGACTTTAAATTACCTATGGTAAAGCTGTCGGATAAGGACAGGGATATGCTTGAACGAATTGTTACGGGCGAATTTGGCGGCAGTTATGTAGGCTCTTGCCTTATTGCTCAGTCAATCAAGTGTGCCATAGTGTATGACGGCTATACTTCCGTATCGGCTGTAATTAAAGGTATGGGATATGTCGGCTCAACTGCCAACCGTTCGCAGAACGCAGTTAATGCTGTCAAATACATATTCGATGATAACAACCTTGCGGTCAGGCACAGGCTGTTTTATATGTGTACAAAGGATTATTATGACAGCACACCCGGTAATTTTCATTCAACACAAAGCTTTATCTTGCAATATGAAAATGTACTCTTCTTTGACCGTTGGCAGAAAAAATAAAACTTTTTTTGAAAAAATTCCAAAAATACTTGACTTTACCCCTAAATGATGTATAATATAATCAGAAAGGGTTTAAGAATCCTTAAAAATGAAAGGGATGGCAGCAAATGAAAAACAAAAAAAGAATTTGCGTTATCGCTGTTGCGGTAATGCTTGCGGTAATTTCAACCTTTGTTGTTTCCGCAAAGTCACATCCATACAAAAAAGCATACGAATGTACCAAAGACGAGCTTTACAACGAGGTGTGGAATGTTTACGCTGATTTACAGCTTTTAAACGGTCACGACCACAGTAAACCGTTAGATGACATTACTGCGGTTATTGCTTCTCGTGATAAGTTTTATCTTAAAAATTATCTTGAGGACTATACTCCTTTAAATCACGGTGTATCCATTGCCAATGTAGCCAATGAATTTATTGAGTATATGAAGAAAGAGCTTGAAGGTGTTGATACCATAGATTACGGCGATGACGGAAAAATCTATGAAACATATACAGACGGCAGTAAATATCTGTGGACTTATGATGCCGAAACAGATAAGTTTACAAGAACAGATTCTGACGGCAAAGTAATTGAATCGTATGACAGGTATCATCCTGATTATGAAAAAAATCTCACAACCGAAGCTCCCGTTACAACAGAATCAGCTACACAGAAACAGGATAAAACCTACTATGAAAAAGCGGTAGCCGAACAAAGCTCTGATGTTATCGGAGAAGAAACTGAAGCAGATGCAGAAACACAGCCGACAACGGCAGAAGCCGAAGCCACAGCAGATGACAACGGAATGAGTACAGAACAGATAGTGGTGTTGTCAATTATCGGAGGTCTGATTGTCATCGGAGGCGGAACGGTCGGTGTTATGGCTGTAAAAAAGAAGAAGAAATAACAAAATTTTTTAAGGAGGATTATCAATGAAAAAGGCATTATTATCAGTAGCTATGGCGGCAGTAATTTCTCTGTCGGCAACAGCAGTATCATCTACGGTTGTCGGAGCAGTCAGCTCTAATCTTGCAACTCCGAAGATTACCAAAGCCGAGAGCGTAGACGGCGGTGTAAAAATCAGTTGGAACAAATCAAACGGTGCAGAAAAGTACAGAGTTTACTACAAAGGCAGTAAAGGCTGGACAAGAATGGTCGATACAACTTCAACCTCATATATTGATAAGGATGTTTCATCAGGCAAAAATTACACCTACACAGTAAGATGCCTGAATAAGAGCAAGAACAAATTCACAAGCGGTTACAACAGCACAGGCAAGTCAATTAAATATGTATCTGCTCCTAAGATTTCAAAAACTGAGGCAACATATAACAGTATAACTTTAAATTGGGACAAGGTGAACGGTGCCGAAAAGTATCGTGTATATCGCAGGGGCGAAAAAGGTTGGTCAAGGTTGTTTGATACAACAAGTACCACATTCACGGACACAAACCTTTATGCCGATACAGAATATACATACACCGTGAGATGTATCAATTCATCAGCAAACAAATTCACAAGCGGATATAATTCAAAGGGCTTTACCGTAACTACTTTATCAGCTCCTGCGGAGCATACTCATAGTTGGCAGAATATAACTAAAGAAACAAAAGTAAAGGTTGTGGATAAGAAAGCCTATACCTACGAAGAACCGATTTATGAAAAACAAAAAAGAGCAATTTGCAATGATTGTGGAGCTGATATAAGCGACAATCTTGACCACATTTTTGATGAAATGAAAAATAATAGTTCTGCAAAAGGCAGTTATAGTGTTAAAACTGTCAATGTTCAAGTTGGCACAAAGACGGTAACTGTACCCGAAAAATCGCACTATGAAACAAAAATCGAAGTTGTCGGCAGAAAGTGTACGGTTTGCGGTAAAGTTGAAATGTTTTCCGAAGAGCATACTCACACTTGGCAAAATGTAACTAAAGAAACAAAAGTAAAGGTTGTGGATCAGAAAGCCTACACTTATGAAGAGCCAATTTACGAGAAACACGATAGAACTATTTGTAATAGATGCGGTGCGGATATTACAGACAATCTTGAACACATTTTTGAATGTAACAGTAACTATCACAATGAGTGGCGAGATATTCAAGTTGGCACAAAGACGGTAACTGTACCCGAAAAATCGCACTACGAAACCAAAACCGAAGTTGTCGGCAGAAAGTGTACAGTTTGCGGTAAAGTTGAGTATAATTGATTTAACTGAGGGGTGTGCAATATGGCAAAAGTAATACTTCTGATACTTCTTAAAGTATTGCTGTTTCCTGTAAAACTTGCAGTTCTGATAATTGCTTTCCTATTAAAAGGAGCGTTTTATCTGCTTTCTTATTTGTTAGTTTTTGTATCTGTAGCAAGCGGAATGATTTATATTGCTATTTCTGTTTTTGCCACTATATTTGCGGTTAGCGGAACAGTAGTTGTGGTAGGATGGATACAAAACGGGACTTTTCCGTTGCTTGACGGATGTGTAGTAATCGGTATTTTGTGGCTGTTTGCTATGTCAACCTATATTATTTCTACTCTTGGAGAAACAATTGCTGATTGGTTTGAGAACATTGGGGACGGATTAGGTGAATTAGCTGTCAGTTTTTTTAAACTGTGAAAGAAAACTGATTGCATAATTCTCGGATTAGTGTATAATATAGGTGGTGATAGGCTTTAGTCCTATTGTATGGAAATCTTTTGATTTCTGTAAAAAGCGGTGAGTCCTACCATACAAGTGGAAGCATTACAAGAGGTGAGTCCTACCGTATAAGTGGAAGCATTACAAGAGGTGAGTCCTACCGTATAAGTGGAAACTTTTAATCTGTAAAGGGGCTGTTTTTCAGTCCCTTTATTTTTTGGAGTGATTTTATGAAGCAACAAAGACTTAATTTTTATTCGATTGATTTAAAGTATGTGAGAAACCTTTCTCAAAAGGACAGCAATGTTATGTCCACTTCACCCCAAATCCATAAATAAAACTACATAACAAATTTCAGACAGAGCTTCGGTTCTGTCTTTTTTTTTGCCCTTTTTTATGCTCCTGAACGGAGCATTTTTCTTTTTGCGAATAATATCGCCGAACTTCAAAGAAATTTTAAAAAAAATTTAAAAATTTTAAAATTTTTTTCAATTTAGGGGGTGCGAAATTGCAAAAATTACGGAATATATATAGAAACCTTTTTTTAGGAGGAAGTTATGAAGATAAAAAAGAAGATTATTTCGGGCTTACTTACTGCCACTACTCTTGTGAGCCTTTGTGCCTTTAGTGCAGGAGCAGTAAGCACAGACAAAAAGTTTTCAGTCGAAGATGCAACGCTTATTCAGAAGAATGTTGTAGGTATGACAACATTTGATGAAAAACAAATTAAGTTGTATGACCTTAATAAAGACGGTGTGATTACCGTTGTTGATTCAACACTTGTACAGAAGATTATCGTAGGTCTGATTAAAGAGCCAACAGAAGAACAACCGACAACAGCAGAATCAACAACAGAGCCTACAACGGAAGCAGTTACAGAACCTACAACTGTTCCAAAGCCTACTACTGTACCGACCGGCATTAAGCTGAATAAAACGGATATAGTCTTAGGTACAACAGAATCTTATGCTTTAAGTACAACTGTGACAAATGGTAATTTATCTCAGGTTACATTTTCAACAGGCAATAAAAAAATTGCAACGGTTGATGAAAACGGCAAAATAACTGCTGTCGGTGTCGGCACGTCAAAGATTACAGCCAAAACATATAACGGCAAGACTGCAAGCTGTACCGTAACAGTCAAAAAACTTGCTGACAGTATCACACTTAATAAAACAAGTATTACTTTAGGTGTTGGTGAAAAATATGACTTGAACAGCAGTATTCCGAACAATACAGCAGCCTACTACAGACTTTATTACTCGAATAACACCGCAATTGCTCCCGTCCAAAAGGCAGGCGGTCTTGTTACTGCAAAAACAGCCGGCACTACTACGATAAGATGTAAGCTCAACAATGGAAAAGAAGCTACTTGTAAGGTAACAGTCAAATCTGCACCTTCAAGGGTTACTGTTTCTGATAAATCTGCAACCCTTAAAGTCGGACAGAGTAAAACGCTTAAAGCTACGCTCAACAATAACGCATACAGTTATCGCAGTACTTGGACAAGCAGTAATACATATGTCGCAACGGTTAATTCAACCGGAAAAATCTCCGCTAAATCTCAAGGAACAGCAACAATCACATACAAAACCTACAACGGAAAAACCGCATCGTGCAAGCTGACTGTTTCGGGAAGTGTCGCAAAGTGTATTGATGTATCAACTTGGCAAGGCTCAATAGATTTTAACAAGGTAAAATCAGCCGGTTATGACTATGTGATTATCCGTGCAGGCTACGGTAAAGAAAAAAGCCAAAAAGACAATATGTTTGAAACAAACTACAAAAACGCAAAATCCGCCGGTCTTAAAGTCGGAGCATATTGGTTCAGCTATGCAATGTCACCGTCAACGGCAACAGCAGAAGCAGATGCTTGCCTTAGTTGTATCAAGGGTAAAAAGTTTGAACTTCCTGTTTACTACGATATGGAATATCAGCCTGCAATGAGTACAAGCAACAGCAATTATACAAAAATGGCAGTCAATTTCTGCAACAAACTCAAAAGCAACGGCTTTAAATCGGGTGTGTATTCCTCAGCAAGCGTTTATGACTATCTGCTCAATCGCAAAACCTTAAAAAATAACGGAATTTCCATTTGGAACGCAGAATGGTATACAAAGCCGTCAATCACTTGTGATGTGTGGCAGTATTCAGATAACGGTAGAATTAACGGCATATCAACAGCCGTTGACCTTAACTACATATATAACCTTAACATTTTAAATTGATAACAACTTTTTGAGAAGGTGAAATAATTGTCGTTTGGAAAGCAGTTGCTTATTGCTCGAAAAAACAAGCATATGACACAGAAACAAGTGGCAGAAGCCGTGCATATAGAACGGTCAGCCTATACCAAATGGGAAAACGATAATTATGAACCGACTTTTGCATATATCAGAGAATTAGCGAAAACATTGGAAGTTGATTACAACTTTCTGTTTTATGACTCTCACTGTTCACTTGACAGCAAGACTTTTTAAGTTTTCATTGTTATTCTTCTTTTGCATCGGGCATTAATTTGTCCGATGCATCCCTACAATCCCCACTAAGGTGGTTAATAATATAAATTTACGGAGGTAAATATGATTCGTGCATCACCCATAAAAGAATACAGTAGTTTTTCTTTTTCAATATTTAGATGAAAGGAGAGAAAAATTTGAATGAAGTTAATTAAAAAAATATTGTCGGTTTTCTTATGCTTGACTGTAATTATCGGCTCATTGTCTGTTGGTTCGTTTTCCGTAAGTGCTGCCTCGGTTAAAGGCAATCGTGGAGCAGACGGCAAAGGTTTTATATACAAGAAAACAGCTGAATATACTTATACAGACGCAAACGGAAAAAAGCACAGTCAGCATTATGAAGGTTGGGAAAATTTCAAGGTGCACTTTTTTGCTCCATCCGGAAAAACCTTGAATTTTTTAGACTACACACAAAGAGCGTACTGTATTGAACCGGATAAAGCATCTGAATTACGAAGTTCTGCTACTGTAAAAAGTACATCTCAATCAGCAGCTTGGAAACAGCTAACTACTGCACAACAGAACGCAGTTAATCTGATCCTAAGTTGGGGGTTCGGAGGTTTTGAATCTCCGTCAAAAAATAAGGTACATTACTATTACGCAACACAGTTGTTAATTTTCGAGATTGTAGCCGGCAAGAGAAATGCTTCAACCTTTGATGCCGTATCCGGAAAACCGTTGCTTACTCCTGCCCATACTATGACTGAGACAAGCTCAGCTGAAACTACTGTAGCAAATGTTACAACAGCATATGACAATATGGTGTCTTGGTGCAAAAGGTCGGTGCGTAATCCGTCATATACAGCATCATCACTCAGTTCTGCGAAGTCGTATCAAATGTCATATAATCAATCAAACGGACAGTATTCAATCACTTTGACTGATAAGAACGGTACCGCTTCAGTAACTAAAGCATCCGATGTAATCGTCAGCAATTCAAATGTTAAGGTCAGCGTAAGCGGTAAAAAGATAACATTTACCTGTTCTAAAAATCTTGGTACGACAGTTAATGTGACAATGAAAAATTCTTTTTTGAAGGAACATGGAATCAAGAGCAAAAACAGTTTGTATTTAATTACAAGTAATGACTATGCATCATATCAGACTTTTGCTCAGGGTTCTAATTATACAGTTAAAGACGGATATGTTAAGTTGACATTTCCCGATGTTGTCAAGCTGCAACTTCAAAAATCATCATCAAACACAGAGCTTACAGCCGGCAACGGTTGTTACAGCTTGTCGGGAGCTGAGTATGGCATATACAAAGACAAGGCTTGTACCCAAAAAATCGGCAGTATAACGACAAATGCAAGCGGTTACGGCAGTTACAGTAAATATGTTGATTCAACAGCTTCTTACTATGCAAAAGAAACAAAAGCACCAAAAGGCTATGAGCTTGACAAAACTGTATATACATTTGTGAGTTCGGGAAAAAAAGACAGCAACGGCTATGCAATATTTAAAGCAGTTAGGCTGTCTGATAAAAAAACCGAGCCACAAGATAATCCGGTTAATGACCCTGTCGGTATTGTTTTGCAAAAGAAAAATGCAATTACAGGCGAAACGACAAGTCAAGGTCTTGGCGGTGCGGTTTTCAGCATTGAATACTACGCACAGGAAATTGACAAGGACTACGATGTTAAAGCAGATGAAACCGCTCCTGCACTTGACAGCAAAAACCTTAAAAGGACTTGGTATATTCAGACTGATGAAGATGGCAAAGCATTGCTTGCTTCTAAGTATCTTGCAGACGGATATAAATCTGATGAGTTTTACTATACTTCGGCTGAGAACCCAAATCCTGCTGTACCTATAGGCACAGTTGTCATTCGAGAAGTCAAAGCCCCTGACGGCTATTCTCTCAGCAATGTTGTTTTTTATCGTAATTTATCTGACAGCGTAATTGCTATTATGAAGGACACAAATACTCCCATAAATGTGCCGATTGATGAAATGCCGGCAAAGGCATACATCGGCATACACAAACTTAATCGGTCAGGTATAGGTGTCGGCGGTGCAGTATATGGCTTGTACTCTGATTCAGCTTGTGTAAGCTTGTATGACAAGCTTACAACAAGTGCTGACGGCAAGGGGACTTTTGCAAAATCGGTAGATGTCGGCAAAACATATTACATCAAAGAAATAACCGCACCGACAGGCTATGAGCTTGACGATACTGTTTATCCTGTCATTGCAAATGAGGAAAACTCAACCGTTGAAACAGCCGTTATTCAGACGATTTACGAAGATGCCGTAAAAGCTGACCTCAAAATCAAGAAGTCATCAACAGACGGTATAGTTTCAAATCTTTGGTTTGCAATATCAGATAGCCTCGGCAACGAGTACAACGCAGTTTCAACTGATAAAAACGGTGAAGCAACAGTCAAAGGATTGCGTGTCTATGACGATAAAGGCAACAAGATTACCTACACCGTCAAGGAGCTTGGTTTTAAGACTACTTTAGGATCTCACAGCTATGGCGGTTACACTTGGACGATAAAGAAAGAAAATGCAATCAGCTACAAAGGCTCATATTATGAAGGTGTTTCAAATGCCGTGTTCAGCAATTGTGAGAATGCTTATTCAAGATACTATTATGGCAAATCATCAGAAGCAAAATCCAACGCTAACGGTAAGTCATTTACACTTGACGAGAGCAAAACCGTTACATTCAGTTATCAAAACACAGTTCCCGAAACAGATTTAACTGTTACAAAGACCTCATACAACGGTAATGTATCGGGGGTGTGGTTCGAGGTACGGGATGAAAACGGTAAATACTATGGGGATATTGTCACGGATTCAAGCGGTAAAGCTAACTATTACAACAGATACGGTTATAAACTCAAAAGCTGTTTAACCGTTCCAAACTCAGCAATTTGTATCCCTATAAAATATAAGGTTGTTGAAAAAGGTTTTCTCGGCGGAGGCAGTTACTACTTCCCCGAAAATTACCTTGAAAAGGCTGAATCAGAGTGTAAGACTGCCAACAAATACGGAACAACATCTACTCTTAATTATTCCGCCTACAACGCTCCTGCAACAGGAAGTATTAACATCAATAAGACTTCCGAGGACGGAGTTATCGAGGGTTTGAGTTTTAAGCTTGAGTCTTTTGACGATGAACGAGAATACGGTGACGACCTTATCCCTACTCCTATGGCTTATGATGCAGACGGAAACGAGATTACAAGTATCGTTTTAACGACCGATGCGAACGGTAAAGCAAGTACAGATAATATGCAATTTTATGACATAAACGGTAATAAAATTGACGGAATTCTGCCATATGTAGTTGACCTAAACGGTTTTCAAATTACTTACAGGCTTACCGAAATCGGCATTAAACAGTCAGACGGAACATACAAGTTTCCGAGCCGTTATGAACTGAAAGATGCAGTCGAATTTACAATCTATGATACCGATGAATACAACTATACATATGATTGTGCCAACACCGTAAAAACAGGTTCGTTACAGGTACAAAAAACATCTGAAGATGATGTTGTGGACGGTTTGTATTTTGAAATAAGCTGTGCTGATACAGGGTTTAACGAAAAAGTAAGCACAAACCTTGAAGGTTTAAGTCCTGAAATCTCAGACTTGCCGATTTATAACAGCAATGACGAATTGCTCAAATATAAAGTAACCGAACTCGGCGAGCTTAACGATGACGGCACTTACTCTTTACCGTATAAGTATAACAAACCTAAAAGTGTAACAGTTACGCTTAATTCAGATACCGTAGTTTTTGCAAATATCAAAAACACGCTGAAAACAGGCTCGGTTAAGCTGACAAAAACAGACGGCACAAAGGCTCTTACCGGATCAGGTTGGCAACTCTATAAGTCAGACGACACTCCCATCAGCTGTTATCAGACAGGCATAGGAACTTATATGTATAATTCAGTTGCAAAAACTGCAACCGATTGTATGGCTACGAATGGTAGTTTGTCAATCAGTAATCTGCCGGTAGGTGATTACTATTTTGTTGAGTCTGTAACTCCGTCAGGCTATATGCCATACGGTAAAAAGGTTGAATTTACAATTTCAGCCGACAATGAAAACACACTTAACATGTCTTTAACCGTTGCCGATAACAAATCCGTGTTATCTCTAACAGGCGGCGGTGGAATTGCTCCCTTTTATTTTGCTTCTGTGGCACTCGGAGCAATGGCTATAATTTTCATCTATGACTACCGTAAACACGGTAGCAAGAATAAAAAATCCAAAAACAGAAAGGAAAATGCAAAATGAAAAGCAAAATCACACGAATTATGACAGCTATGGTACTTGCCGTTATGATGGTATTTACTGCAATCCCATTTGCAAGTGCTGCAACCAACGCAAATGCTCTTGATGAAACAAAGAAGGTTTCATTCACGCTCAATTGTTCTAAGCCCGGATATACATTCACGGTGTACAAGGTGGCAGAACTCAAAACTACTGAAAATCCATACAAGACAGGCTATGATTCACTCATTCCTTCAATCTCTGATGAGATTTTAAGCGGAAAGACATCGAATGTTCTCTCAGCTCTTGACGGTCTTTCAACAATTCCATCAACTGCATCTACTGTAGGTACCTTTGTAACATCTGCAACATCAGTAAAAAAGACTTTTTCAAGCCTTACTCAGGGTTTGTACTACATTAAAGCTACTAACTATCCTGCCGGTGTTAAAAGCGTAACAAACTCTGTTGTATCGCTCCCATACTACAACAACGGTTGGGTTTACAGTATCAATGATATTGACCTTGCAACAAAGGTAAATGACGGTGATGTTGTAACAGGCAAGACTATCACCAACAGCACAAAGGATAATGTTAATTTTACCGATGTAAGCCTTGGTGACACAGTGAATTTTGAAATTAAGTCATCAACTGCCGGTTCATCAGAAATGAAACTTAAATCATATACCGTATATGATGAGATGTCAGCAGGACTTACTCTTGATAAAGACAGCGTAAAGGTTGCACTTCTCAACGCACAGGGCGGTAAGGTTGCTGACCTTGCTTCAACTGATTATGCTCTCAATGTAACATCAGAAGTTGACGGAAAGGCTACAACTTTTAATGTATCAATTGCAAACGCTTACCTTCAGAAAAATGACTTTTATGCAGAAGGTGTTACTTATACATCTGTAACTTATTCAGCAAAGCTCAATAAGTACGCTGTAGCAGGAAAGACAGGCAACCCAAACTCAGAAACGAAGCTCGTTTATTCTAACAAGAACGGAGTTGAATCAGAAGTAAACGGTAATACAGTTTATGTTTACTCTTTTGCAGTTACAACTAACAAGACAGATACAGCTGGCAAGGCTCTCGAAGGTGCAGAATTCAGCCTTTTTAAAACAGAAGAGGATGCAACTGCTCTTACAAATGCCATTGCAAGCGGTGTATCCGACAAGACAGGCAAGGTTACTTACTACAACACAAGTAAAGAAGAAATCAAACTTGCAAGCGGTAAATATTATATTGTCGAAACAAAAGCTCCTACAGGCTACAACATCTACGGTAAGGTTATTCCGGTAACTATTGATGTTACATACGGTGCAACATTTGTTGACGGTTCGTACATCACAAACTGCCCAACAGACGGCACAGCAAGCGTGGATGTTAAGGACACAAAAGTTGTTGTACCACAGACCGGTGGTGCAGGTACAGTTATGTTCTACATTCTCGGCACAGCTTTTGCACTCGGCGGTATTGCAACATTGCTCATTCGCAGAAGAGTAAAAGCTACAAACAAGTAATTTCACATTAAATAGAAAGGAGTACAGCACATTGAAAAAATGCAGAAGCAAATACACCTTGATAATAGGAATAATTTTTATGACTGCATCACTCTGCTTTGTGCTGTACCCTTCTGTATCAAATGCTGTCAATAGTTTTTTCGCCGCATCCACAATTAACAATTATGCCGCAAATCTTGACAGCATTTCAGCAGCCGACAGGTCACAGTACTTGTCGGCTGCTGCTGAATATAACAACAATTTATCAGAACTTATCAATGGATTTTCTTACGATACAGACAGCGTGATTGACGGATATGACGATATTCTCAATTTTGGTGACGGTCTTATAGGCTACATTGATATTTCAAAAATAAATGTAAAACTGCCTATTTACCACGGTGATACGGATAAAGTGCTTGAAAAAGGTGTTGCTCATCTGCCAAATACAGCGTTTCCGATAGGCGGTGTAGGCAATCATTCGGTGCTTTCAGCTCACACGGGTTATCCTACGCAGGTGTTTTTTGACAATCTCAACGAGCTTGAAATCGGTGATGAAATCAAGGTGTCCGTGCTTGATGAAACGCTTACCTATGCTGTAACAGCAAAAAACATTGTTAAGCCCGACAACATATCGTTACTGTCAGTTGACGAAGAAAAAGACCTATTAAGTCTTATAACTTGTTATCCATACGGTGTAAACAGTCACAGACTTATTGTGACTGCTGAAAGAGTAAAGGATACAGCTGCATCTGATACGGCAACAAAAACCGAAAACAACAATAACGGAAGTTTTGATTTTATTATTGCAGTAATTGTTATAACCGCAATTTTGGCAATTTTAGTAATTGCTGTGTCCATAAAAAATAAACGAAGGAGGAAGTAAAATGCCTGATATTACAAATGATTTTGATAATAATCCAAATACCGATGAAAGAAAACAGCGAGATGAAGATGTCAATAATGACAATCTCCAACCCGAACAGGCAAAATCCGAACCTGAATTGCTTGACCAAACGAAAAGCAAAGAATTTTCAATACCGATTTTTGCAAAGCTGTATGACAGGTGCAATCTTAAGATTGATGAGCTTAACCTTAAAAACGATAAGCTCAACGCAAAAATTGAAAAGCTCAACATAAAAAAGGTTCGCAGTGCCGAATTTGTTTCAACGGTTGAATCAATGAGGAATGTTGTACCAATGCCTGTGTATAAAGCATTGTCTGTTCTATCGGCTGAAAGGCGACAGAAAATAGTAAATATCAATGAGAAAATCCATTCTCATAAGCTGAACATCAAATCGAATGAGCAGAAGATTTTGAAGCAACAAAGCCGTGCTGAGAACTGCAAAAAAATCAATAAATTTCTTGACAATATGAAATCCCCTGACGGCAGGAAAGAAAACTTTGTCAAAGGTATGCAGGAATACGGGACAATGGCAATGAGGACAACCTCTGAAAAGTTTGATACTACTCAGAGCAAACTCGATGCTGCAATAAAAGCATACGGTCAAACTCATTATATGTCCGAAAAACTCAAACTGCGAAAACAAATCGACAAGCTCACCAACAAAAAAGAAAAGCTGATAAACAAGCTCAAGGCTCTTAATGAGTGGTCAGATAAGTTTGAATCGGTTAAAACTATGCCCGATAAGGAAGCTGACAATATTATCAGCAAGAGCTGTCAGAACATTGTTGATGAGTTTACAAACAACCCTCAGGCTTTAAAAAAGCAGGCTGATGTAATCGTTTCATCTGCCGCAAAAGCTGTATTCGAAGAAAACTACCTAAAAAATGCCGAAATGTCAATTGAAGATGATTATGACAGCATTGACGGTATCATCAACAACGGCAATAAGCAGCAGGAATACGAAAAACTCAAAGAGCCTGAAAAGAAATCCGAACGCAGAACAGCACCTTTATCGAGAAATCAGATTAAGCAAAATGCAAACACTATTGCTCATAATGAGCAACAAACGAATGATAAAACCAAAACTCAGGGACAAGAATTATAAAGCTATTTTAGACCTGTGCCATTCAGGCACAGGTCTTTTTTAAGAGGTGAATGAAATGATTGAATTATACGGAAACAAAATATGGAACAGCAACACTCCGAACAAATACAAAAAAGTAATCATTGCGAATGAGGATAGTTTTGATAATATATGTCAGGAACTTGAAAATTCAGGTCTTAATTATTGTGCTTATATTTTTAATGGTGAAGCACATATTGCCATAGGCAGAGCTACCGCAACTAATATTGATAAGTTGGATATTGATTATCAGACTGTTATAGAATGTAATTCAAAAGTCTATAAAACCAACAACATCATAGGAACTACAACCTACGATTCTATTGAGGATAAATTATACCGTAAGTACAATACCGATTTTGCCTATAAAATCGGTCAAAGGCTTACTGAGCAAGGCATCCTTTTTTCAGGCAGAATTTACGGAAAAACAACAACTATTACTGTTGACGAGCAATATGCTGATACCTTGAATAAAATATCTGCTGAACTTAAAGAACAGCGAGCATCATTTATGTCAAAATCTGAAATTGTTCAAAATGAATCACCGGAAGAATTGAAATCAGTTGATGAAAAAATATCTGAATTACATTTCAATGAATCGCAACTTTCTGCACTTGCACCGTCTGTAAAATTTATCCAAACGAGAAACGATGATAATTTGACTGATAACTTTGTTTCATTGTTTTCTGACTGCACTGATTTTTATGAATCACAACTTTCTGCTCTTGCCGAAATTTATGTTGACACATATCAAAGTTTTTCGGATAAATCTTTGATGTTTGCAGATACATCAAGGTTTAATGATTTAAAACAGCGTTTTGTTAATGATAACATTACTGCAAAATTAACTGAAAATCGTGGTTACTCAACTACTCAGCTTGAAATTATCAGGGAAATGGTAACTTACGGTATGAGCGAATCAGTAATCAACTTGCTTGATTACACTTTTTCGACCGATGAAATGCAAAACTACTTTTCAGCATACAAAAACGGCTCTTATGAAGATTTAATCAACATTATTGCAGAAATTAAAGGTACAACACGCACAGATATCGAAGGACAAATTGAAGGCGGTACATACACTCCCAAAATTCCTGAAATTGCAGAGGGATTAACAGCTGACACGCAAAAACTGATTGCTGATGTTGCTGATGCCGAAATGATAAAGTCAGGCGAACTTACTGAGTCTGAAAGCTATTATGCAAAAGAGCTTATCAATTCATACTGCCGTGACGAATTTGATTCGGAAGCGGATTTTTCAGACTTAAAAAAAGTCGGAGTGGCATACACAACAACAGAAGACAGCAAGCATACTGTTGAAGCTGTTGTAAATCTTGTTGACTATAGGCTTGAAACTTATGTTGACGATAAATTGTTTAAAGAGAAAACATATTCAAGTCTTAAAGATATGATTGATAACTGCCTGTACTCTTTATCATTTGATGACCTTGTATACCTATCTGATGATGAGCTTGCACAATTAGAGCCGAAAGAGCATAGGGCTGTTCCGCTTGCGGAAAACGACTATTATAACTCTGTTGTTAAACAGGATTTAAAGCGTGCATTATACCATATTGATAATGCAAAATCCGATGCCGAGCGTAATTTTTATCAGAACAATTTTGACATCAAGGTAAGAAACTATGCCGGTGCTCTGAATGTCAGCTCAGAAGAAATCGTTAATCAATTTAATTCAGAAAATGAAATCGTCCCGATAAACGAGCCTGAACAAACTGAGTCTGTACAGGAAATAATTCGTCCGACAATTACTTGTGATTGGAGTGAAAGTCCGGTATTTGAGAACGGCAAAACATACTCTGTTTCTGAATTTGATAAACTTATGAAAAATGCCGATGACGAATGGGTTGAGCAAAGACAGCTTGAAATTGAGGAATACGGCAGTGAAAATGCGGTTACAGAAGCATACAGAAACGGTGAACTTGACAATATTCATCTTGGTTATGAAAAAACGAAATTTATTATTAATATGCCGAACGGTACGAAATACACCGAACGGCAGGATATCGGTGACGGTATAGGCGGTGTGATTGATTTTCTTGAACAGTATCCGCAGTACTCAGATGTTGTGAAATTGCTTAAAGATGATATTGCATTTGAAAATCGTAGTAATGAGTTATTGAAACCATTACTTGCTTTTGATGAGCAAGTTGCTATAGTCAACGAGTTTTTTGACTATGAAAAGGCGTGGCATAATGTTGATGACGGAATTTCTGAAATTGCTGAAAAATACAGAAACGGTGATAATATTGATGTTGAACTTGCAAAGCATTTCATAAACCATTACACAAATCTTAATAGTGCTGAAATTACAGATGATTATGAAATTCAGATTACAAGTGATGGTGTGTCAATTCAAAACAGTCAGTTTTTTCAAGCTTACAACTGGGATACTTTAGGTACACACTATTTCAAATATCTCTACGATACATTCAACAGTATAAAAGAAGAACAGGCTGCCGAATATCCTGAAAAAGAGAGTGCAGCAGAAGAAATCAACAACAATACAGAGTTGCATAGTGTTGATGAGCTTGCTATGCAACTTGAAAATGACGAAAAGTCAACTTCTGAGAAATCTTCTGTAGGTAAAAACAATTTTATGTGGGCAACGGGTGGAGATACAGATGAACACGCTCAGACAACTTCTCAACCCACCTTGTTTGACAGTATACCCGTATCAGATGTTTCATCTGATGAAATCACCTCTCACGAAAACTATGTACTTGAAGACAGAGAATCTGTTACGGGTGCTAAAACAAAATTTCGCAACAATATAACCGCTATCAAAATTTTAAAACAAATCGAAGCTGAATACAGAACAGCAACACCCGAAGAACAGAAACAGCTTTCCTTATACAGCGGTTGGGGCGGACTCGCTAATGCATTTGAATCAGATAATGACAAATGGAAAAATGAATATTCCGAACTGAAAGAATTGCTTACTGATGACGAATATACCGCAGCAAGGTCATCTGTACTTGACGCATTTTTTACCGATAGCGTAATCATTGACAGCATTTACAAAGTTATGCAAAATGCAGGTTTTAAAGGCGGAAATATACTTGAGCCGGCTATGGGCATCGGTAATTTCTTCGGCAGACTGCCCTCGGAATTGCGTGAAAACAGCAAGTTATACGGTGTTGAAAAAGACAATCTGTCGGGCAGAATAGCTCAAAAGCTGTATCCGCAGGCTGACATAACGATTGACGGATTTGAAAATACTCATTTTCAGGATAACAGCTTCGATGTTGCAATCGGTAATATTCCTTTCGGTGATTTTGGAGTAATTGATAAAAAATACAGTTCTCAAAATCTCAAAATTCACGATTACTTCTTTGTGAAATCACTTGATAAAGTGCGTGACGGCGGTGTTGTTGCTTTTGTAACATCCAAAGGTACGCTCGATAAAAAGGACAGCTCATTTCGCCGAGCTTTGGCGGAAAAAGCTGATTTAGTCGGAGCTGTCAGACTGCCGAATAATGCTTTTAAATCAGCAGGAACGGAAGTTACTCCCGATATTATCTTTCTCCAAAAGCGTTCTGCACCACTTGAAAATATCCCATCTTGGGTAAATGTGGGAACAACCGAAAACGGTTTATCAATCAATAATTATTTTATTGAACATCCTGAAATGGTTCTCGGTGATATTGTTCAAGGCAACAAGCTCTACGGACGAACAGATGATACAATGTGTGTACCGTTTGCTGACGGTAGACCATTATCAGAACTGTTACCTGAAGCTGTAAAAAATATTGTATTTACCTATTCACCGGCAAAAGAGGTAATATCGCCTGTTTCTAAAACAGAAGCTGTTATATCAAAACCCGAAGGACTTCGTTCACAGAGCTACTATAAATCAGGCAACGAGATTTATTTTTACGGTAGCAATTCCGCAGGAGAATTAGTTACTGTGTCGGCTAAGGATTTACTTGATAAAAAGTACACAACAAAAAACATTGACAGACTTACTGCGTTTATGGAAATCCGTGATACTTTAAGAGAACTACTTGAGGTGCAACAGCACGATAACAATGATGCGGAAGTCGAACAATTGCAGCATAGGCTTAACACAATCTATGACAATTTTTATGATAAGTACGGTCTTATACATAGCAGATACAACCGTAATATTCTCGGATTTGACGGAGCGTATCAGCTTGTGGCATCTCTTGAGCAGGACTATGATAAAAATACCTTGATTAAAAAATCGGATATTTTCACTCAGCGTGTAAATGTTCCGAAACCGCAGATTGAACATATTGATACTGCATCGGAAGCTCTTGCCGTTTGTATCGCCGAAAAAGGATATATTGACTTTGATTATATGAGTAATCTTACCGATATTGACAAAGCAAGTCTTGAAGAAAGTTTGCGTAATAACGGTGAAATATATCCTATACCTATGAATACGGAAAATAATGAATATACATATCAGACCGCATCAGAATATCTATCAGGCGATATATATGCTAAACTTGATACAGCAGAATCCTATGCTGCTGTTGACAATATCTATAGTGCTAATGTTACTGCTCTTAAAGCAGCATTACCTACTCCGCTTAAAGCAGGAGATATTGATGTTAATCTCGGAGCTACTTGGATTGCTCCAGAATACTATGAGCAATTTATGTACAAGTTGTTTGAAACACCTCTTTTCAATCGTTCTGACGGCATTTTTAAGGACAGTAAAATATCTGTAGAATACTCTGAATATTCCGGTAAATGGTTTATTTCACACAAGGCAGCAGATAAATCTGTAACTGTAACAAAAACATACGGAGCTTGCGGCTATTCGGGATATCAAATTCTTGAAGCAGCTCTTAATTTATCAGAGCCAAAGGTATACAAAGATAAGCTTGACGAGTACGGACGGATTATGTTTGATAAAAATAACAAACCAATCCGAGTGATTGATGTGCCGGCAACTCAGGTTGTGCAGCAAAAAGCGAATAAGATACGCAGAGAGTTCAAAAACTGGCTGTTTAGCGATCCCGTAAGACGGTCCGATATAGTTGATACATACAATCGTACTTTTAATTGTATTAAACCACGAGAATATGACGGCTCACACCTTACTTTTCCGGGAATGAATTCAAATATTGAACTGCACGAACATCAGAAAAATGCAATAGCTCACGCTATTTACGGTGGTAACACTCTGTTTGCTCATTCAGTCGGAGCCGGCAAAACTTTTGAAATGATAGCAACGGCTATGGAATGTAAACGACTCGGTTTGTGCCACAAATCCTTGTTTGCTGTACCGAATCATCTGACAGAACAGGTGGGAGCAGACTTTTTGAAGCTCTATCCCAATGCAAACATATTGGTTGCAACAAAAGATGATTTTAAGGCTGAAAATCGTAAAAGACTGATGAGCAAAATTGCGACAGGCAATTATGATGCGGTTATCATCGGTCATACTCAACTTAAAATGCTACCGTTATCACCTGAAAGGCAGGAAAATATTTTCAAAGAGCAGATTGATAATATCGTTGCCGGTATTGCCGAACTAAAATACCAAGAAGGCAATTCTTTTAAGGTCAAGGATATGGAACGAACTAAGCGTAGTCTTGAACAACAACTTGAAAAATTACAATCAAGTAAAAAAGACAACACGGTGTACTTTGAGGAACTCGGTATTGATAAACTCTTTGTCGATGAAGCACACGAATTTAAGAATTTGTTCTGTACAACAAAACTGCAAAATGTTTCGGGTATTTCTTCGAGGGCATCTCAGAGAGCGACAGAGTTATTTGCTAAGTGCCGTTACCTTGACGAAAAAACCGGCGGTAAGGGTGTTGTATTTGCTACAGGAACTCCTCTCTCTAACAGTGTAACAGAACTACATACAATGATGAGATATCTCAACTATGATTTCCTTGCAAGTCATAATAATATGCAAAACTTTGACAACTGGGTATCTACATTTGGCGTACAGAAAAAAGAATATGAGCTTGCTCCTGCCGGCAACAAATTCAAGGAACGCACACGCATTGCAGAATATGCAAATTTACCGGAACTTATGTCAATGTTTAAAACGATTGCAGATGTCCGCACGGCTGATACTCTTAACCTTAAAGTGCCTGACTGTGAATTACACATTGTTGATGTTGAACCTACAGAATTACAGACTGAACTTGTTGAAGAATTATCAGACAGAGCTGATGAGGTCAACAACGGTTCCGTTGATCCGTCACAGGATAATATGCTCAAAATTACCGGTGACGGCAGAAAGCTCGGTCTTGACCCCCGACTTATCAATCCGTCATTTGAAGATGATCCCGGTACAAAACTTAATGTTTGTGTCAATAATGTTTTTGATATTTACGAAAAAACAAGCGACAAAAAGCTGACACAGATTGTATTTTGTGATTTGGGTGTTCCGAGCAAAAACTCATCTGCTGATGGCAATAAAGATGACGATACAAAAAGTGTGGCAGAACTTGACTCGCTTGAAGAGTCAGGAAAGTTTTGTGTGTATGATGATATTAGAGATAAGCTGATTGCAAAAGGTGTATCGGCTGATGAAATAGCTTATATTCACAACGCTAAAAGTGAAACCCAGAAGTCTGAGCTTTTTGCAAAAGTCAGAAGCGGTGAAGTGAGAATTTTACTCGGCTCTACGGGTAAAATGGGAACAGGCACAAATGTACAGGACAGGATCATTGCTCTGCACGATTTAGATGTTCCGTGGCGACCGTCCGACCTTGAACAAAGACGAGGAAGAATGGTTCGACAGGGTAATATCAACGATAAGGTACATCTTTATCGTTATGTTACAAAAGGAACTTTTGATGCCTACAGCTATCAGCTTTTGGAGAAAAAGCAGAAGTTTATAAGTCAGATTATGACCTCGAAAGAGCCCGGCAGAAAATGTGCAGATGTTGACCAAGCTGCATTGACTTACTCTGAAATCAAGGCTCTTTGTACAGGCGATGAGCGTATCCGTGAAAAGCTGACTCTTGAAAACAGAGTAAAAGAATTGCAGGCACTCAAGTCTGAATACAACAGCACACGATACGAACTTGAGGACAAGGTGAACGCTTATCCCGAAGAACGCAAAAAATTACTTCTTGATATAGGCAATATCAGCAAGGATATGGAAACGGTAAAAAACATACCTTTTGATGTCAAAACTGAAAGTTATCGGGTTAAGATTACTATAGGAAAAGATGCTTACTCACTCCTAGATGATGAATCAAGAAAAGTAGCTGCAAAAGCATTAACTAACGCTGTAGCACAGGTCAAAGGGGATGCTAACAAGAATAAGAGAATCGCCATAGGGGAACTCGGCAACTTTGGTGTTGAGATAATCAATGACGGATATTTCCTTGATAAAATAACCGCAACTCTTCGTGGTAATTATACTTATTCAGTTGAACTGGGCGTATCAAGTATTATAAATCTTAAAAAGATTGAGAACTTGCTTTTTAAGGTTGAAAATGTTCTGAATGATAAAAAATCAGAACTCAATAAGCTTGATATTGACTATAAGACTGCACAGAATATGCTTCACAAGCCGTTTGAGTTTGATGATGAACTTAACAACAGTACAAAAAGGCTTGATGAGTTGACAACTGCCTTAAACATTGATATGTCAGAACACAAAGTAGATAAACCCAAAAAGACTCATTATTTTGGTAAGGATTTTATTCTTGGAAAAAACAAATCATCAAAGCAAATACAGAACAATGAAGTTATGAAATCAGAGCCTAAAAGGAGTGAACAAGAGTTGTGATTATAATAGCTTGAAACGGCTTTAAACAGCTCTTTATTCCGATTTTGCGGTAGATAAATATTTTTTATTTAATTTAAAAAGCAGCCGTTCAGATGGCTCTGAACGGCTCTTTTTTGTTGTCCTTAAAACTTGCAAATTTGCAGATTTTTACATATAATAATATGTAAAGAAAATGAAGTGAAAATGAAGTGTGGTGATATTTATGATGTCAATTACAAGTACACGGTATCTTTCTAATGTCGATTGGTTACAAGATGTGGTTCAAGGTACGGATTTAATCCTGTGCGGAGTTTCGGCACTTGAGTACCTTGAATTATTCAATGGTTATGTCAATGAATCTAAGATACAGGTGTATGCTCAGAACGAGGGACAATTTGATAACATTGAATATCATATTGTCAATTCATTTGACGATATAGAGTATCTCAATTTTGACGGTGTTTTATGTACAACTGTTAATCAGACTATAAACGATATGCTTTCTGATTATGACAACATAGATGAGCTTGCTTTTCTTGAAGCATTGAGCAATTATTATTTCGCCAACAATGAATCATTTGATAATCTTAAAATTGAACCGAATAAACTGAGTATTTTCAATCGGATAAAACAAATTGCAATTAATTATTATTGCTCAGACTGAAAGGAGTATGTATATGAAAACTAATTATCTTGTAACCGCTCAATGTGAAGTTTTGGTAGAATATGCAAATGCCGTTATGGCAAAGTATGAAAAGTATCTTCGCTCTGACTCAGCTTTGGATTGCGTGAAAAAGATGTATAAGGATTTATGCTCATACAACACAAAGATTATTCTTTGCGATAATCAGTCTGATTTAGGTGCTTTGTACAGCAATATAAAAGAATATGAGTGGATAATTGAACATATACCATCTGCTGTTTTGGTTGGAGCGTTAGTATGACTTATACTGATGCTGAGTTAATTTGGCTTATAAAGAAATATTAGAGCGTGTTTTAGTCAACAAAACCCCCTCATCCGCCGTAAAAAGTGGATGAGGGGGAATTTGTTATTTACTGTTATTTTCTTCTGCAATCCTCTCGAGTTCACGGATTACAAGTTTTTCGACATACGCAGGGGGGGTTCGCTTGCCAGTTTCCCAGTTTTCAATTGTTCGCTTTGGAATTTCAAAAACTTCGCTCATTCGCTGTTGAGTTAATCCGGCGTTGAGCCTTGCCTCTTTAATCGTCAACTTTATCAACTCCTTTCATAAAGCCATCAATCCAAATGACCTTACCAGTCTGATATCGGCGAAAGTGTCCGCGAACTTGGAACACTCCTTCAGGACTGCGGTGGTGACCGACTGATGCAGCGTATAGTTGATTTTGAAAAGGTCTGAATACGATTGTTTTGTTGCCTTTTTGATTTTTCCCGACTGCTGAAAATTCTCGCTTATCTCGGTCAAGATAGTTACCGTACCACAGAAAAGCGTTCGTGTGAACATACGAAGTTATCAAAATCATCATTACATCAAGTTGTTCTTGGCTCATTTCAGCGCCTTCTGCGACTTTATAATGAATTTGAAAATCGTTCACACCTTCGGGAGTAGGAAAGAACTCGCCTTTTACGAACAGTTTTTTGTTGAATTTTAATGAGAATTTTCTTTTCAATCCTTTCGATTCGACATATAGCACGTATTCAGGATTATCTTTTTTGCGTATTTCACATTTTCGGAAAAACGGTTCGGCTAAGGAACATTTTAGTCGGTCTTTGTCAGCCCATTCTCTAAGATAAGAGTAGGCTGATTTTTCAATGTATATGGTGTTCAAGAGATGATTTCAGCTCCTTTTTTGAATTAATAATAAATAATATTTGCAATTTTTCTTTTAACCGTGAATTTCGATGCGTGCAAGACTTCGTAGCCGTCTTCAATGGCATTGAATCCTTCTTCAAAGTCATCAATGACATTGTTCAATTCGTTTTCCGTGCGGCAGTCGAGTTTTGAGAAGTCATTAACGATTGCACCGTCAATGTAAATCTGTCTGGGTTCTTCTACAAGGACCTCATACTTTCCAATGAGCTCGCCGTTATTGTTTCTGATATTTCTTGTGATTGTGTTTGTCATTTTAATTCCGCCTTTCTTTTTTTGTGTCTTTGTTCATTCAATTCCTCGAAATACCGCTTTCTTTCGGGGGATAATTCTTTTTTGAAATGTTGTTTTGTTAATTCTTTAGCTATTTTAAGTGCCGTTTCGTTTTGTGCGAAATATTCTAACCGTCGAAAATCTTTTTGGTTGCAGTAAATTTTCATCGTTTCATCATAGATTTTCACCGTGTACCAATGGTCATTATATGTGATGTTAAGGTTTTCTTTAACAAGCCTTAAAGCGGTTTTATTCCTGAAACTGTAATGCCCTTTGTCATCGGCATAACAATTTTCGATGACTTCTATAATTTTATCTTTCATCGTTTTTTTCATTTTAAATTCTCCTTGTCGCTGATTTCATCTTCTACCTGTCAAGCCGATGCTTAAACATAGTCTGACCAATGGTCTTTGAAGAGTTCAACAGCTCTGTCGTAGTCATCTGTATAGATTACTTTGTGGTTGGAATCATCGGGAACATCTTCCTCAACGAGAACAGACTTCGGAATCCACATTGTCTTATGCTGATAACATCCAACATTAAGCATTGCATATACAGCTTTTTCAGTCTCTTTCAAAATCGCAAAGACATAGCACATTGTGATATTCTTGCCAAGTTCATTTGCTATCTTATTAGCGAACCGATCTTTTGTTGTGATTACCTTGTTTTCCATTCTTGTCATTTTGATATCCCCTTTCTTTATTGTATCTATATTATATCACCCAATGGGTGATATGTCAAGTGTTTTCTTGAAATATTTTTTAAATTCAAACAGTGTTTTCTGTAAAATAATTGTAGAGCATATTTTGTCCTCCGTTCTGGTTTCTAGTCAATTCCATTTTAACGGATTTTAGGTAAATATGCTCTACTTTTTTGAAATTTTTTTGTAGGCTCTATCCCTTACCCCAACTTTTATTATAGAGCCAAAAGATGTTATCTGCCTTTTTGTTGTTTTTTCAAATTATATAGCTCATAAAAACTTCGTGGGCGTTTGGGGCAAGGTCAATGATGTCCTTTTTGTAAATTGTAATTTTTTCTGTACTTGTTGCACCCTAAAACCAAAATACTTGTTGCTAAAGCAGTAATCATTTTTTTAACTTTTTTCATTTTTATATTTTCCTTTAATTGTTTTATTTCATCTTTTGTTCTTGAATTTTCTTGTAGCAGTATAGCGTTGCTTTGCAATCCGCTAAACTATCGTGTGCTGTTTCACTGCCCCAATCGTAGCAGTAATATTCGGCACACTTAGTTAGAGTCTGCCACTTATTACAACCATAGTACTCACTCCATTCACCGTATATGTCTGCGAACATTTTCATAACATCAAAAGTTGTGGCTTTAGTATTCTCAATGCCACAGGCAGACAAGAACATCAAATCAAGACCTACATTGTAACCAATTATGACTTTTGCCGACTTTATAATATTGTTTAATTCGTAATAAACATCGGAAACTGTCGGTGCGTTCACTACCATTTCAGCAGTTATATGATTGATTGCCATAGCTTCGTTCCAGCTCTTTGTTCTTTCAGGCTTTATATAACTGTTAAATAGTGTCTTGCCCACACAATTAATAATAGACACTTGTAACAGCTCGTCTGTTACAGAATCGAGTCCAGTCGTTTCAGTGTCAACTATTATAATTTCATTTTCTTTTAATGTACTCATAATATTCCTTACTGATACACTTTGTCCGATTTCTTGTCTTTTCTTATACTCAGCCTTTAACTCTCTGCGTTTTGCCTGAGCTGCACGCTTTTCCTTTTCCTCAGTACGGTAATTTGTAAGCTCTTTTTCAGTCATAGGTCTGACTTCCTCGTCCCATAAGTAAAGCTCCTTAGATGGGCAATAGGCATTAATCCATAAATATTTACCGCATTTATCATTAATTTTCACAAAATGTTTTAACTTCCATTGTCTTTCAGTAAGTAACTTTTTATCCTGTTTGACTTGTATTTTGGTTCGTACACTTGTTATGTAATTGTTCCAAATATTCATTTTCCGTTCCTCTTTCTTTTCTCTAACTTAATCGTCAGTAAAAAATATTATAATTGCGG
>ERZ827423.663-NODE-663-length-41074-cov-5.764963_pt1 | contig 41074 bp, 37 predicted proteins | sample MGYA00519775_ERZ827423 | MGnify/ENA primary metagenome ERZ827423 (study PRJEB31778, sample SAMEA3449296) | human gut metagenome | biome: human gut; feature: human-associated habitat; material: faeces | place: United Kingdom | collected 2010/2012 ... | reverse complement strand
CGCGAAGAGCTTTACCCTTCATGGTACCACGGAATTGTTTACGACGTTTTACTCTTTTTGGCATTAACATGATTATCTATCTCCTTCCTTAACTGTTTTCTCCGGAAGAACTTCGCCTTTGTAGATCCAAACTTTAACACCAACTTTTCCGTAAGTTGTGTTTGCTTCAGCGAATCCGTAGTCAATGTCTGCTCTCAGTGTCTGAAGAGGAATTGTTCCCTCGCTGTAGAACTCTGTACGAGCCATATCAGCACCGCCAAGACGTCCGGATACGGATGTTTTGATACCTTTAGCTCCGGCCTTCATTGTTCTCTGCATTGTAGATTTCATAGCACGTCTGAAAGAGATACGGTTCTCAAGCTGCTGAGCAATGTTCTCAGCTACAAGCTGTGCATCTTTGTCCGGTCTCTTAACTTCTTTGATGTCAACGATGAGCTTCTTGTCTGTAAACTGAGCAAGCTCTGCTTTCACCTTTTCGATGTCTTCCCCGCCGTTGATCTGGTCCAGCAGCTTCTGGGCTTCGTCCTTTTTCGCGATCAGGTCGGCGCCGGTCAGGGCGTTTCCGTCCGAATCGGTAAGGGAAACGGTGATGTAAGTCCCCTTGGCATAATCCGTGGCGAAGATGGTCTTCAGTTCGTCCACGGGGACTTCCTTCTCGCCGCCTTCGCCGTAAACAGCCTCAAAGATCTTGTTTTTCTTGGCGGAATTCCGAAGGATCTTCGCAAAGGACTCCTTGCCGCAGCCTTCGCCCTCATAGGTGCTGCTCATCCTCAAGGTCGTCCAGTAAAGCTCGACGTTATTGTTAAAAGAGCTCTCCTCTTCATCGGTAAAGGAAAGCCCCATCTCCTGGAACTTCTCCTCCACGGCCAGATATTCTCTGGAAAGCTCCGCAGCCTTATCCTGGATCCACTGGGTTCCGTCCTTACCTTCCAGATCCTGCTTGAAAGGGCTCTTGCTGCTGTCATAACCATCTACAGCAAAGGCGCTGTTCAAAGCCTGAATGGAAAGCTCTACATACATTCCGGAGGTGACGGTGGCGTTTTCACTGCGGTAAGCCCAGCTGGTATCCCCGCCGCAGGCCGTCAGAGAGGCAGCCATCAGAAGAGCCAGCGCTCCGGAAGCGATTTTTTTCATCCACTTCATGTGTTCTCATTCCTTTTTTCGTTGTTTCCTTAAAAAGGGTTTGCGCCCTGCGCAGACAATACAATATATATTATACATGATTTTCCCCGGAATGTCCAGCCTTTGCCCAAAAATTCTGTGCAGGCATCCGCTCTGCTCCCTCTTCCGGCAAAAGCACCAGCTTTTTTCCGCTCCCTTTTCAAGCTATCGTGAAACGTGCCTCTTGTCTTTTTTCCGGAAATCTCTTATAATAATCGAAAAGAATCGTATTTTTACGCAGAAAATTCGCAAAATCAGAGAAAAGAGGCCGCATTTTGGAGAAAGAACGCATCATCGACGCCCATGCCCATATCTTCCCGGAAAAGATCGCCGCCAAAGCGGTGGCCTCCATCGGGAGCTTCTACGACCAGCCCATGCGGGGCAGCGGCCACGGCACGGCGGAATCCCTGTTGGAAAGCGGAAAGGAGATCGGCGTGGACCGGTACTTGGTCTGCTCCACCGCCACCCGACCGGGACAGGTCAAAGCCATCAACGACTTCATCTGGGAGCAGAGCCTCCTTCACCCGGAATTCGTCCCCTTCGCCACCATGCATCCGGACCTGGAAGATCTGGAGGAGGAAATGGAGCGGATCTTAAGCCGGGGCTACTACGGCATCAAGCTCCACCCGGATTTCCAGAAATTCAACATTGATGACGAAAAGGCCATGCCCATCTACCGTATGGCGGAAGGGAAGCTGGCCATCCTCTTCCACACCGGCGATGACCGCTACGACTTCTCCTCCCCCCACCGGATGGAACGGGTGGCGGAACGCTTCCCGGAGCTCATCTGCATCGCCGCCCACTTCGGCGGCTACCGCTGCTGGAAGGAGTCCCTTACCGCCTACCACGCCCCCAACATCTACATGGACACCTCCAGCACCCTCTATTTCATCTCAAAAGAAGAAGCATGGAGCTTCTTTGACCGCTTCGGCGCCGACCGCTTCTTTTTCGGCACCGACTTCCCCATGTGGAGCCACAAGGGTGAGTTGGCCCGTTTTGATTCCCTGGAGCTTCCCCGGGAAATGCGGAAAAAGATCCTCTCCGAAAACTTTGAACGGGTCATTTTAAAGGAAAAAGTGTGATCCGCCCTTTTTTAAAAGCCGACCTGCCTGCCGTCCTTTCCATCTGGCTTTCCGCCAATCAGGACGCCACGCATTTATCCCTGCCTCCTACTACCTTGCATTTGTGCGGGAACTGCTCCCGCAGGCGGAGATCCTCATCCACGAATCGGATCCCGAACAGAGCGACGGCTTCATCGGCCTCAGTGATTCCCTGATCGAAGGGCTGTTCATGGCCCGATCCGCCCGGTTCCACGGTGTTGGCCGGCAGCTTCTGAACGCCGCAAAAGAGGAAAAGTCATTCCGCCTTTTTAAAGAAAAACCGTCCTCCGTGTGAATGGATCCACAGAGGACGGTTTCTTTTTATTCGATCTCCGGCTTCGGCGCTATGGCATAGTGTTTGCTGGTTCGCTGCCGCCAGAGCATAAGAAGTCCCCGAACGCACAGCTCCACCGTCATGGCCGTCCACATTCCAAGAAGCCCCAAAGGCTTCACCAGGATCAGCGCCAGCCCGATCCGCACCACCCAGATGCTCAAAAGGTTCAAAAGACTTGGCACGAAGGTATCGCCTGCTCCCCGCAAGGCTCCCGCCGCCACAATGGACACCCCGAACAGCGGCTCTGCGATCAGCTCGATCCGCAACACCCGAGCAGCCAGCGCCCGCACGGAAAGATCCGGCGTTAAAAACCGGAACACCAGAGGACAGGCAATCATCATCAGGATCCCCGTAATTCCCATCAGAACCGCCCCCATGGCGGTACAGATATTCCCGTATCGCTTGGCCTGCTCCGGCTCCCTTGCCCCAACACTTCGTCCCACCAATGTGGTGGCAGCCGAAGCAATACCGTAGCCTGGCATATAGCAAAGGCTCTCCGCCGTCACTGCAAAGGAGTTAGCGGCAATGGACACCGCCCCCAAGGGTGCGATAATGGTAGTAGAGACTACCATCGCCCCGGTAGTGGCCACCTCCTGCACCGCCACCGGAAGGCCGATCTTCAGCGCCTTTTGCAGGATCTTTCGGTCAAAATGTCCCTTTTCCCGACGGTTGAGCCGCAACTGGGAGTTTTTAAGGCAGCACCACCCGACCATGGTCAGGCTGATAACAGCACAAGCCAGCGCCGTCCCCATCCCTGCTCCCAGCACCCCAAACTTCGGAATGCACAAAGCGTTGAATAGCACATCCAGTCCGCACATGGCAGCGTTTAAAACGCTGGGCGTGACCATATCTCCGCTGCACTGCAAAAACGCCGAACAAAGCGAATTGAGCTGTGAAAACGGCACCATCAGCGCAAACACCATAAAGTACGCCGATGCGTCCGCGCAGATCTCCTGCGCGCCGCCCAGCCAGCCCGGCAGATGCGGACTCAGCCCCACGCCGGTCAGACACAGCAATCCCGACACGATCAGCGCGGCGACCATGCCGTTCCGCACGACATTTCGCGCTTCGTCTTCCTTCCCTGCGCCGATGTGATGCGCCACCTGCACCGAAAAGCCTGCCGACACCGCCGAAGTGATGCCGTTCATCAGCCAGGTACTGGTGGACACCAGCCCGATGGACGCGGAAGCATTCGCGCCCAGCGCGCCCACCATGGCAGAATCGATATACTGCATCACGATGGTCGTGATCTGCGTCAAAATCGCCGGCAGGCTCAGCCGCCATACCTGCGCGATCTCCGGTTTCAGTTCCTTCCAGTTCCACTTTCCCATGTTCTGTGCTCCGATCTTTTTCTCCGTATAAGCGTCAATTTTCAGCTTATCACATGCCCCCTTTCCCGTCAAGACAAGGCACGAGCACAAAAGGCTCCCCACGGTAGAAAGCACGGGGAGCCTGTAAAGCTTTTTTGTCGGGAATCAGCGGATGTCGTAGACCGAGCGGACGCGCAGGCCGGAGGGCTGTCCGGAGAGGATGCGCACGCGGGTCTCGCCGGCGTTCATATCGAAGAAGTTATCGGAGAGCTTGAGTGTATCGTCCGCATTGAGGATCTGCACGCTGCGGGCGTAGGCAGCGGCAGTGACGACGATCTCATCCCCCTCGACGCGCAAGGCGAGCTGCGGGTCGGCAAAGCGGAAGTGCTTCGGTGCGCAGAACAGCGCGGTGCCGGAGGCGGCGGGCGCGTCGTTTTCCGTCATCTGGTAGGCGATGTAGTCGCCGAAGGTGTCCGCGTCGGCAAAGTCCTCATATTCCAGCCATTTGGAGGAAAGCGGCTCCACGGTCACGGTTTCACGGCCTTGGCGGATCACGGATGCGTCGGCGCGGCGCAGCTGCCAGGTCACTTCCACCGTGTGGAAAAGCATGGTCTCGTTCTCCACGCACAGGCGCATGCCCTTTTTCAGCGCGTTTTCCTCATATTCGTAGCGCTCGAAGTTGATGTTGGGATTCTGGGTAAGCAGGCCTTCCTCGGCGCAGGAGAGCGTCAGCGGCCGGAAGAAGCGCTTGGCGGCGTAATGCAGCGCCTTCCAGCGGCCGCAATAGTCGATCGACGCCCAGGAGATCACCGGCCAGCAGTCGTTGAGCTGCCAGTAGATCGCGCCCATGCAGCGCCCGCGGTTGCGGCGGAAATGCTCCACGCCGTAGCGGATCGCATCCGCCTGCAGCAGCTGCGAGGCGTAGACAAAGGCATCAAAGCTCGTGGGATAAAGGTAGGTCTGGTAGAGATAGTTCATGATCTTGCCGTTGGCGGCGTTGTTGCGCTGGTGCTTCTCCATGACATAGGAGAAGGGATTGCAATCCTCCGGCAGCGCAAAGGTCTTGACGGTCTCCACCGACGGGAACGACTGGAAGCCGAATTCCGAAAGATAGCGGAAATAGTAGCGGCGGTAATCGGTAAAGGGCACATTGCCGTGCCAGACGTCCCAATAGTGTACGTCTCCGCGGTCAAAGCCGTTGGGATCGTCGAATCCGCCGCCGGACGAGGGCGAGGCCGGCCAATAGAAGGTCTGCGGATCGAGCTCCTTGAGCACTTTGGGCAGGATGTATTCATACATCTTGACGTAGTCGGATTTCTGGATGGGCGTTTTGACCCAGAGGCCGCGCTCGACGAACATCTCCATCTCGTTGTTGCCGCACCACAGGGCCAGCGACGCATGGTGGCGCAGGCGCTTGATGTTGTCGGCAAACTCCGCGCGGATGTTGTCCTCGAATTCATCGGTGAGGTTGTAAACCGCGCAGGCAAACAGGAAATCCTGCCACACCATCAGGCCCATCTCGTCGCAGGCGTCGTAGAACCAGTCGTCGGGATAATAGCCGCCGCCCCAGACGCGGATGGTGTTGAAGTGCGCCTCCTTGCACTGCCGGAGCAGCTCGCGGGTGCGCGCCTCGTTGATGCGCGGAAAGATGCTGTCCTCCGGAATGTAGTCCGCGCCCATGGCGAAGACCTGCACGCCGTTGACCTCATGGGCAAAGGATTCGCCGTAGGCATCCTTTTCGATGTGCATGGTCAGCGTGTGCAGGCCGATGCGCTTTTTCCACGCATCCACCTGCTTGCCGCCCGCGTAAAGGCGCACCTCCACGGTATAGAGCGGCTGCGCGCCGAAGCCGTTGGGCCACCAGAGCTGCGGCCGTTCGATCACGATCTCCTCCGGGCTGCCCTTGCAGAGCGTCTCCTTGCCGTCCGGATCGGTGATCAGCACAGTATAGCCCATCAGCGCCTCGCGGTCGTAAACGTCCGCATCCACGTCAAAGTGCAGCGTCACCTTTCCTGCCTCATGCTTCTGGGTGACATAGACGCTGTCCACGCGCGCCTTTTCGATGCCGAGGAGCTTGACCGGCCGCCAGAGCCCCGCGTCGGGCAGGCGGGGACCCCAGTCCCAGCCGAACATGCAGTGGGTCTTGCGCAGGTTGACAAAGCCCACCATCGCTTCCTCCGAACCGTCGGCGACGTTGTGCTTGTATTCCTCTTTGATAAAGCGGGTGGGCGAGTGCAACAGCACGCGCAGCTCGTTGCCCTCTTCCTTCAGCAGATCCTTGACCTCGAATTCAAACGTGCGGTGCATATTCTCGGTGTGGCCGAGCTTCTCGCCGTTCAGGAAAACGTCCGCCACGGTATCGATGCCCTCAAAGCGCAGCAGCACCGCGTCGCTCCTGAGCAGCGCCTTGTCCGCCGCAAACTCCGTTTTGTATTCATAGTCGTGATCCATCCGCTTCAGCGCCTTGGGGAAATTGTCGCGCCAGAAGGGATCGTCCATCTTTCCGTTCTGCATCAAATCATGGTAGACCGAGCCGGGCACGGACGCCGGCAGGAATTCTTCCCATCCCGCCTGCCGCATCTGCCAGCCGCTGTGAATTTCCGCTGTGATCATAAAAATGACTGCTCCTTTACGCTTAGAGTCCTCGTTTCTCATTATAAAACCCATCAAAAAGAACTGTAAAGGCAGAATGCGTGAAGAGGATCAAAAAATCCCTCCGCCCTGAAACAGCGGAGGGAGGATGCACCGCGCCCTGCTCAACAAAAGCCCGCCGCGCGCAAAACGCCCAGAAAACAGTCTTGCATTTGCACAAGGTCGTCCGGCGGATAGTGAAGGTGCGTCGATTCCGCCAGGGTTTCGGCCTGAGCCAACGGGCAGCTCAGCAGCCGCTCCCGCGACCGTACGGAATCCACCATTTCGTCCCGTGCGGAAAACAGCGCCGTCGTCGGCACAGCCAGGCGAGAAACGCTTTTCCGCGTGCTGCGGCTGAGCGCGAACAGCGCCGCATACTTGGAAATCCAGCCCAAATACACGGGCAGAAAGCGGTTGGGTTCAATGGAGCAGGCCGCCCGCGCCCAATGCGCCTCTTCATCGTCCTCCGGAATGCAGTCCAGCCCCACGCGAATCGGCGCCCGCAGAGCCCGCAGCCGAAAGTCGATGAACAGCGGCGGCGCAAGCAGAAACAACGCCCGCAGACCGCAAGGATCCGCAAGCGCCGCGCGGATCGCCAGCAGACAGCCCATCGAATGCCCGGCGATCACGACGTTTTCATACCGCGCGCGTAAATCGGACAGCGCCGAATCAACCTGGTCTTCCCACTGCGCCATCGAAGCCTTCGCAAAGTCCTGCGCGCTGCCGCCATGCCCCGCAAGCAGGAGGCTTGAGCAGGCGCAGTCCTCCGGCAGCAGCGGGAGCAGCGGCAAAAAGTGATCCGGCGTGCCCACAATGCCGTGCAGAAACAGCACGGCATTCTTTCCGCCCGGCACGTCCCGCCGGTAAGGCCGATGCGGCATGGGGATCACCTCGCCTGTGTCTTTTACGAAAGGGAATCGGAGGAGAAGGTCACGGTCACGGCATAGACGCGCTCGCAGCCCAGCTTTTCGTATTCCTCCGGGTGGAAGAAATACTCCGGCGAATAGCTCACCGTCTTATCACCCGAATCGAGAATCTGGACCATCAGCGGGATCTCCTGATCGGTCACAATCGCCGTGGGCGCGGAAAGCGCCGATGTCGCCACGGCAAGGCCGGTCAGGTCTTCCTCCGGATAGGCCTGCTTGATGGCGCTGGTGCCGTGGTCATCCTGCACGGCAAAGCGGATCTCGCCCGAATTGGGGTTCATGGTCAGCGCGATACGGCCCTTTTCGCCGCTGACGGCGAAGCTGCCGCCGCCGAAGGCCTTCCATGCACCGTTTTGCAGCTCATAGCGCTCCACGCGCACCGAGCGCAGCGCGTTGTCGGTCGTAAAGTCAAAAACCGAGGTCTGGCTGCCGCCGAGCAGCGCCAGCACGGCGTTTTCCTCTTCCGTCATCTCCGCCGGACGCAGCGACTGCGCGGCATTGACCGCCGTCTGACCGGCGCAGGCCGTCAGCATCAGCAAAAGCAGCAGCGCGCCAAGCGCCGCAAAAATCCTCTTTTTCATGCAGAAACCCTCCCATCGGATCACTCTGGCATCATTGTAGCAGAAACTCTTCCCGCCGTAAAGCGGCAAGGCCTTCATCGAATGTCGATCTCAAACACCGCTTTTCGGTATAGTTCCGGCCAGTCCAGCGCTTCCCAGTCCATAAGCGTCCAAACGCGCATCCGCGCCCGCTCGCAAAAACCGACCGGGTCTGCGCCCCATTGCTGGCACTTGATCAGCAGCGACGCAACGTCCTGCCGCAGCGCTTCAACATATTTCCCCGCATCCGCCTCGTCGCAGCGCACCGCCGCGCGAACGCGGATCACCGGCGGTTCCTCCGGGCTTTCGGGCAGCCGAACCGAAAGGCGCGGCGCGCACTTGAGCTGGATCGCCGCGGCGCGCCCGTCCAGCACCAGGCTGATCCTCTTCATCTCCCCGCTCAGCAGATTGCAAAGCTGGGTTTCATAGCCGTCCAGATAAAAGACCTCGTCTTCCGCAAATACCGCGCTGCCGCAGATATCCACCGCGTTTGCCGTGTTGCGGGATAGCTCCCCCGCCAGATACGCAGTATATTGCGCGCCGTGCGGCGGCGGGCTGTCGAGATACTGCATCCCGTTTACCGCGCAGAGCGCCGCCGCGGCGCTGCGTCCGGGCGTGGTCAGCCGCGCATAAAAAGTGCTCAGCGTGATCTGCGGCGCAACGCCCCGCTGCGTCAGCTCCCGTGTCTGCGCCGCCTGGGATTTGGACAGCCGCGCGCCGAAGAGCGGCGTCTGCTCGGCCAGCACGTCCTCCGCCCTGCCGCGGGTTAGAAACACATAGGCCGTCGGCCGCGCGCCGTGGGCAGTGAGGATCGAGGCGAGGCTCCCCCGCAGCAGTTCCGGCCGGGCAGACAGCGCCTCGCTGAGGAACACGCCGCGCAGCTGATTCAAATCCACGCTTCGGGGCGTGACCATCCGCAGCAGCGCCATGCAGGCGCTGAAATTCTCCCCTTCCACCTGCTCGATCAGATAGCCGTCCTTGGCAAGCCCGCTCTCCTCCCCGCCGGAGGAGCCTTCCGCCTTGCCCGTGGGCGTGATCTGCGGGAACTGCACCGTCAGCCGCAGCGCATTGCCCTTGCCGGTATCCAGCGCCAGGTTCACCGCAAAGACCTGATCGCCCATGTCAACTGCGTCAAAGCAGCCGGAAAGCGGCAGCAGGAGCAGCGCCAGCAAGCCCGCCAACAGGCGTTTTTTGATCCGCTTACGCATGGCGCGCCTCCTTTCCGCGGCGCAGTGCCCGGGTTCTGGATACCGCCATGCCGGCGATCAACGGGAGCAGCAGCAGCGCCTGCGTCTGCGCCTGCAAAAGAATTTGCAATCCCATCGGGCTGTGCTCCTCGTCCCAATACCCCAGCGCCAGCATCAGCAGCAGCGGGACGGGCAGCAGCGCCTTTTCCTTCACGCCGGGCAGCGCCGCCTTCAGCCCGCGCCCTGCGGTGGAGAGCGCCGCGCTCATCGCCGCCATCTGCACCGGCAGCCACACGAACGCAAACGGCGCGTGCACCCGTTGAAACGCCTGCGAAAAGCCGCCCGCTGCGCTCAATCGGTGCAGAGGGAAGGCGTGATCCACCACCAGCCCATCCGGGAAGAGCAGCGCATATGCCGCATAGCCGCCCGCGGCCAGCACCGTCGCCAGCAGCACTGCCCCCGCGCCGGAGGTTCTGCCCAGCCGGGGCTTGTCGATCCACAGCAGCGGCAGCCACACGCCCGCCGCCAGCGCCGAAACCGCCGTGCCCGCCAGCTTCGGCAGCCCCGTGTCGAGCAGCGGGAAGAAGTGATAGACATCTGCCTGGCTCCACACCGACAGCAGCAGCACCGCCGCATACCCGATGGCCAGCGCCGGGGCGATCAGCCGCAGCGGCCGCGCCACCGAGCACATCCCCAGGCACCCCGTCAGGATCAGCACCGGCAAAAGGAGCAGCAGCGTATACCAGCGCGGCGATTGCTGCAGCAGGAACGTCGCCAGCATCGTCAGCGTGTCGCGCAGGGCTGTCGCGCCCACCAGCGTCATCAGCAGCGCCACGCACAGCGCCGCAGGGCGGCCGAGATTCAGCAGCCCCTCTTCCGGGGCAAGGCGTTGCAGCAATGCGGTCAGCCCCGCCAGCGCCAGCCCGCCAACCAGCACCGGCAGCCACACCGCGTTCCCGCAGGCGTCCAGAAAGCCCTCCGTCGAGGAAGAAAACCACTGTGCCGTCAGCAGCGCGGCCAACAGCGCTGTCATCCCGCCCGACTGAATGTGATGGTTCACGGCTTTTCCCCTCCCTTCTCCCATCCGCGCGGCGCAGAGGTCCGGCGCGGCTTTTGCGGGTGCGCCATGCCGGGGCGCTTTTGCTGCCAGCGCTCCGGGAAACGCCAGAAGAGGTCGCCGTTATGCCGCATCGCCGGGACGGCAGGCGCGAAATACGGCGTGCCAAAGCTTTCCATCGCGCATCCCGCGCAGAGCAGCAGCGCCAGCGCCACGGCAATCCCCGCAAAGCCCGCCAGCGCCGAGGCCAGCAGCAGGAACAGCCGCGCAATGCGCAGCGCCAGCGAAAGCGGGTAGCTCGGCACAGAGAACAGCCCCAGGCCCGCCACCGACACGATGATGATGAGCAGGGGCGAGATCAGGTTGGCGCTCACCGCCGCTTGCCCCAGCACCAGCCCGCCCACGATGCCGAGCGCGTTGCCCATGTCCCCCGGCATCCGCAAGCTCGCCTCGTTGATTAAGTCAAACACAAAATCCATCAAAAACAATTCCAGCGTCACCGAAAGCGGCACCAGCGTATACCCTTCCAGGATTGACGTGAGCAGATCCATCGGCAGCAGCTCCTGATGATACAGCAGCAGCGCGTTGTAAAGCGACGGCAGCAGCAGCGCCAGAAAGAACCCCAGCACCCGCACGATGCGCAGAAAGCTGCCGTACTGCCAGCGCAGCGCATGGTCGTCCGGCGTGTGCAGAAAGGTCCAGAACGTGCCGGGCATCGCCAGCGCATGGGGCGCGCCGTCGCAGAGCACCACCGCCATGCCGTCGGTCAGAAAGCTGGCCGTGCGGTCGGGGCGCTCGGTCTGCACGATCTGCGGCAGCAGCTGCCGCGGATTGTCCTCGATGAGCTGCTGGAGCTGCCCGATGGACAGCAGCCGGTCGATGCCTATGCCGCCCAGGCGCCTTCGGCACTCCGCAATCAGCTTCCGGCTGGTCACGCCGCTTAAGTACACCAGCGCAACCTTAGTCGAAGAGGTCGCCCCGATGTTGTGCATCTCCGCTACTAGGTCGGGGGTGCGCAGAATACGGCGCAGCAGCGTCAAATTGGTGCGCAGCGATTCATTGAACGCCTCGTGCGAGGCAAAGGCGGTGTTTTCGATCAGCGGCTGATTGACGCTGCGGGTATCATAGCCCTGCGTTTCCGCCAGCACCGCCTGCGCGCAGCCGTCGATAAGCACGGCACAGTTGCCGTCCAGCAGAAATTCCGCGATGTTCTGCACGCGTTCCTCCGTCTCACCCGTGCCGGTGGGCAGCACCTTGTCCAGCAGCGCCTGTGCGCGCGTCTCCGGCGGGAGCGAGCCGAAGGGCGGCGCGTTCATCAGCGGCCGCAGCACGGCGCTTTCGATGTTCCGCCTACTCGCCATTCCGTCGATGCAGAGCACCGCCAGCCGCACGCCGCCCGGTTCCAATTCCCGCACGACAAAGTCCTGATTCTCCGGCGCATGGAACAGCTCCCGAAAGGTGCGCAGGTTTTCTTCCAACGAAGGGGTCAGTTTTTCCACGACCACGCCTCCCTTTTTCCTGATTCTACCTTGCTTATTATGGAAAAAAAGGCGGCGGGTTATGTATAAAAAAGCGCCCGCATGGGAGAAAATTCCCACACGGGCGCTGCTTTATGCCGGTTCGAATCAGTGGATGATGGTGCCGATGCGCTCGCCGCAGGCGACGCGGCGGATGCTGTTTTCCGCCTTGAGGCCGAAGACGAGGATCGGGATGCGGTTATCCATGCACAGGGTGAGCGCGGAATTATCCATCACAGACAGGCCGCGGTCGATGACCTCGACATAGCCGATCTCCGGGATGGGCTGCGCGTTGGGATCCACCTTGGGGTCCGCGGTGTAGACATAGTCGGTGTTCTTGGCCAGCAGCAGGGCTTCCGCGCCGATTTCCGCCGCACGCAGCGCCGCGGTGGTATCGGTGGTGAAATAGGGGCTGCCGGTGCCGCAGGCGAAGATGACCACGCGGCCCTTTTCCAGATGGCGAATGGCGCGGCGGCGGATATAGGGCTCCGCAATCTGGCGCATCTCGATGGCGGTCTGCACGCGGCACTGAATGTCGCTGCCGTCCGCCGCCTTGCCCATGCCCGCGCGCTCAATGGCGTCCTGCATGGCCAGCGCGTTGAGTACGGTGGAGAGCATGCCCATGTAGTCCGCCGTGGCGCGATCCATGGCCATCATGGCGCCCTCGCGGCCGCGCCAGATGTTGCCGCCGCCGATGACCAGCGCCACTTCCAGCCCGGAAGCCTCTAACTCCACGATCTCCTGCGCGACGCGCTCGATGGTTTCGGCGTTGAAGCCCTTGCCGTCCTTGCCCAGCGCCTCGCCGGACAGTTTGATCAGTACCCGCTTGTAAATCGGTTTCATAGCGGCATTTTCCTCCCTTTTCTCTCCCGTTTCCTCAAAAAAAGGGAACGCGAATGCGCTCCCTTTTGATTTTTGCAAATTAAGCCTTCTTAGACTGCGCGGCGACTTCCTCAGCGAAATTGTCGTGACGCTTCTCCAGGCCCTCGCCCATCTCATAGCGGACGAAACGGCGGATCTTGATGTTCTCGCCGGTCTGCTGGATGCGCTCGTTGACGTACTGCGCGATGGTCATGTCAGGATTCTTGACGAAGGGCTGATCGACCAGGCAGTTCTCCTTGTAGAACTTCTCGACGCGGCCTTCGACCATGCGGTCGACGATCTTCTCGGGCTTGCCCTCGTTCAGAGCCTGGGCGCGCAGAATCTCGCGCTCCTTATCCAGGGTCTCGTTGGGCACTTCGGTGCGATCGAGGAAAGAGGGGTTCGCGGCAGCGATGTGCATCGCGATGTCGCGGACAAAGCTCTTGAACTCGGGGGTCTTGGCGACGAAGTCGGTCTCGCAGTTGACCTCGATCAGCACGCCGATGCGGCCGCCCATGTGGATGTAGGACTCCACAACGCCCTCAGCCGCGACGCGGCCGGCCTTCTTCTCAGCAGAAGCGATGCCCTTCTTGCGGAGCCACTCCATTGCCTTTTCCATATTGCCGTCGCACTCGGTGAGCGCCTTCTTGCACTCCATCATGCCAACGCCGGTCGCTTCACGCAGTTCCTTGACCTGTGCAGCAGTGATTGCCATTTTAAGGTTCCTCCTTATCGTGTTTTCCTCAGGGAAAAGGGAGGTGGTAAAACGCCTCCCTTGCAATGCATCAAATAATTACTCGGCGTCCTTCTCGGCAGGAGCGGCTTCCTCGGCGGGAGCGGCCTCTTCGGTCTGCTCGCCCTGATGGCCTTCCAGCACGGCGTCGGCCATCTTGCCGGCGATCAGCTTGACAGCGCGGATCGCGTCGTCGTTGCCGGGGATGACGTAGTCGATTTCGTCAGGATCGCAGTTGGTATCGACGATCGCAACGATCGGAATGTGCAGCGCGCGGGCTTCCTGCACCGCGATGCGCTCCTTGCGGGGATCGACGATGAACAGCGCGCCGGGCAGGTTCTTCATCTCGCGAATACCGCCCAGGTTGGCTTCGAGCTTTTCGCGCTCAAGGGTGAGCTTGGCGACTTCCTTCTTGGGCAGCACTTCGAACTGACCGTCGGCCTCCATCTTGTCGATGGCGTTGAGGCGGGCGATACGGGTCTTGATGGTGCGGAAGTTGGTCATCATGCCGCCGAGCCAGCGGTTGTTGACATAGTACATGCCGCAGCGCTTGGCTTCCTGCTCAACGGACTCCTGCGCCTGCTTCTTGGTGCCGACGAAGAGGATGGTCTTTCCTTCCAGCGCCAGATCGCGGACGAACATATACGCCTCGTCGATCTTGCGGACGGTCTTCTGCAGGTCGATGATGTAGATACCGTTGCGCTCGGTGAAGATGTAGGGAGCCATCTTGGGGTTCCAGCGGCGGGTCTGGTGACCGAAATGCACGCCGGCTTCGAGCAACTGCTTCATAGAGATAACTGCCATGGTGTTTTGCCTCCTTGTTTTTGCCTCCCCCGGGCCTTTTACTGAATTGGGGTCCGCCGACGGAAAACCTCTTTCCGCCACAAGCGCCCCGGCCTCGGGGTGTGTCATTCACACGCTGATCTATTATATCACCTTTTCGCCCTGCGCGCAACTATTTTGCCCCGTCTCCGCCGAAAAATTAACCTGTTTCCGGCGGATTCCGTTTTCTTCGCCGATGCTCTTTTAGCGCTTGATTGTTATTAATGGGCGGGGGAAGCTTCGCTCTCCCCTTTCTGCGCACCGAAATGCCCCTTCAGGACATTCCGGTGTTTCGCATGGCTTATTCAGCTCCGACAGCGCACCGCGCTGTCTCCTCTGAAACGCTCATGCTTCAGGTTCGCTGCGCTCACCCTCCGATGCCGCACCGAACCAGCTCTTCGAGCTGCTCCGGTGTTCCGGTCGGCTTATTTTCCGAAAAAGCTCTTCAGCTTTTTCTCCAAAACGCTCGACCTTCAGCCGCTGCGCGGCCTCCGGTGGGCGGGGGAAGCTTCGCTCCCCCCTGCACCCCTCTCTCCTGCCCCTGCCGTACTGATCTTTCCTCTGTGCAAAAGACGCCGCATTTGTTTTCAGATGGACAGACAGAGGCAACAGCGCCCGAATGATCCTCTTTCCTCTGCCAGGATAGCCTCCCCATGATTTCCCGGCAGCCTGCGCTGCGCAGGCTTACGTTTCCCGCAGCACGGCCAGCACCACAAAGCGGTCGTCGTCGCCGCCGGTGCAGGTCGAAAGCGTAACGATTCTGTCCTCTGTACCGATGGATACATCGCATTCGATTTCGGAATTCCGCTGCGCCCACTGGACGAGCTCGTCGCGCTGCTCCCGCGCGGCGGGCACACGGTAGACCGCAGCGCTCACGTCGGTCGTCACGGCGGCAAAGATTTCCATCCGGTAGGTTTTTTCCGGCGTAAAGAGCGTCATCTCCGGATGCGCGTCATAATAAGCCTGCTTTCTGTACTTTTTCAGCCCGCCGAACATGCTGCCGTCCTTCATGTTGTGGCCGTAGATCAGCGTATTCCAATCCGAAAAATCCCCGGCGTTGCGGCAGTCGATGAACAGCGAGCCGTGCGCATTGGAGCTGCCGTCCGCCAGCCGGTAAAGATAGGTGCTGTTGTCCTCTGCCTGTAAGACGGGGTAATGGATTGAAGAGCCGCTCATGTAAAGCCACGCCCGAATGTCGGGATTGACGCTTTGCAGCGTGTCAAAGTCCACCGAGATCAGCTCGTCCGGCGCGGTATGGGTCGTCTCCTGTTCATCCGCCGTTTCGTCGTCTGCGTCCGGCACGTACTCCGCCGCATCGGGCGTGGGGCGCAGCGTATAAACGGGCTGCCCCTTTGTTTCCTGCGGCTGCGGGGTGCGCACAGCCTGCTGAATGAGCTCCGCCGTCACGTCCTGGCTCTTGCGCCCTTCCAGCAGATATGCCGCCACACGATAGCCCGAATAGAGGAACATTGCCGCCGCAATCACCAGCACGGCGATGCGCAGCGCCGCTCCGTTTCCTTTCTTGTTCACGCCGATGTTTTCCGTCCTTTCCGATCCTCTTGCACAAATCAGGCGGCGGCGGGAAATCCCGCCGCCGCCTTTTGCTCAGGTTCCGCCTGAAATGATCTTAACTGCGTCTACGCTTTTTGTCAAACACGATCACGCCCGCGATGGCGGCTACGCTCAGGCCCATCAGGGTCAGCCACAGCGCAATGCGGCTGTCGTCTCCCGTCTTGGGGCTTCTGTACGGATCGGGCACATAGCTCGGAGACGGGGTGGGAGTGGGATCGTAGTCGGGATAGACCGACGGATTGTAGACGGACTGAATGTCCAGATAGCCGTCGATCACAATCACTCTGATGTTCTTATAGACCGTCGAATCCACCTTGAAGTCATCCACAGTGAGGCCCATCATGTAGCGGCCCACATATCTGCCCTTGGCTTCCGCCTTGTGGCCTTCCTTGAGCATGACGGTGATGGGCTTATCGCCCACGTCCGTGGTGAAGCCTTCCGCGCTCTGCTCGCTTCCGTTGTAGGTCACGGTTCTGCGGTTGCCGGTGATGGTGACGGTGACCTCCGCCTCCGTGGGCTCGATCTGGAGCCAGCCGTCCTCGACGATAACTTCAAAGCTCTCGTAAACGTCCGACTTGATGTCAAAGTCTTCCGCCTTGAGGTTCATCGGGTACTTGTTCGGCAGGGTTCCCTTGGCCTCCGCTTTGCTGCCGTCCTTGAGCGTGACGGTGATGGGCTTATTGCCCACATCCGTGGTGAAGCCCTCCACGCTCTGCTCACTGCCGTTATAGGTCACGGTCTTGGTGTTGCCGACGATCCTCACGGCAACGGTTTCCGTCGCCTTGGTGATGGTGAGCTTGCCGGGAGTCAGCGTGACTTCGTAGCAATCGGTCACATCATCATTCCCGTTGAAGATCTCGGGCTTTCCGGTAAATGCGCCGGGGTATTCGTTCGGCATCGTGCCGATGGCCAGGTACGAAATCGACCGGACGGCATCGCCGTTTACCAGGTTCTCGGACGTGAACTGATTCAGGATGATGGGGCTGCCGGTGTAAGGCTTGGTATCCGTTTCACCGACCAGGTTCAGCGGGCGCTTGGTGATGTCGATATAGCCGTCCTCGACCACAAAAGTGACCTTGGCAAAGTTCGTATTGGTATTCGTGAACTTCTCAGGCTTCAGGCCCATTTCGGTCTTGCCGAAGCGGGTGCGCTTGGCTTCCGCCGTGCCGCTGAAGGTAAAGTCGGTTGCGGTGTAGTTCGGATTGCTGATCGACTCCACGACATAGCCGGTGACGGTGTATTCCGTGCCGTCGTAGACCTTCGTATCGGAATTACCGCGGATCATGACCACGACTTCGCCCGCATGAGCGGTGATCACAAGTGCGCCGGGATTGGCTTCTACCACGATGTACTTCTTCGTCGCATCCACGGTGCCGACAGTATGCTCAGGGAACTTGGCGGGATATTCGCCCGCAGACGTGCCCTTCGCGCCAACCGTGATAGCGGTGAAGTCCGCGTCCTCCGGCGCGCCGGTGAAGCCGCTGACGGATTTTTCGGTGTTGTCGAAGGGTTCCGTCTTGCTGTTCGCAGTCAACTTCACGTCCTTGTAGTAGTAGAAGTTGATCACGTTGTTTTCCACGCCGATGGTGATGGTCGCCGTATCGTTGCTGACGGGCGTGTAGCCTTCGATCGTCACGGGGGATTCCGTCACGCTCTCCTGGAAGGTCTTGCCGTCCACTTTCTTGGACTCCTTCACTTTGGTGTCCGTGCCGTTCCAGTAGTAGTTGACGGTGTAGCTCAGGTCGCTGCGCTTGGTGTAGATGACGGTTTCGGTCACGTCCTGCGCGGGCATCGATCCGGAAACGGTTGCCTTGTCTACCGTATAGCCGGGAATTGCGGGCGAAGTGACGCTGTACGCCGTACCCTGCACAAGGTCGTTTTCAACGTGATCCGGCACAGCTACGCCGCCCTCCGCGTAACGGTAGTAAATGGTGAGGGTGAACACGTTCTTGACGTAGTAGACCTTGATGACGTTTCCGCTCACGCCGATGGTCAGCGGGAGGTTTTCGGTCTGATCAAGTCTGTAGTTCGCGGGACATTTGTCGGGATAGGTCGAAATGACCGCATTGTACGCCGCCTGCGCGGTCACGGTCCGCGAATCGTCCTTCTTGCCGTCGATGTAATATTCGACGGTATAGCTGTAGGTTCCGGCCTTCCACTGCGCGTAGAGGTCGTTGCCGCCCGCGGTCAGGCGAGCGGTAGCGCCTGCGGCATAAGCCGTTCCGCTGCCGCCAGACGCGGTGTTCCAGCCGGTGAATTCATAGCCGGTGCGGGAGGGCAGATTCAGATTGCCGTAACCCTCGACCGTAATCAGGGAATTGATCGGCTTATCCTCGCTCTTGCGGGTTTGATCGTTGCCAAAGTTGCTGTGATAGGTGATGGCCGCCTTGCCGGTGGGCGTGCCCCAGACGGCGTAGAGCGTGGTGTTGTCGTTGATCTTGACGCTGCCGCCCGGATAATAGGCGGGGCTGACCGCGTTCTGATCGGTGCTCCAGCCGAGGAAGATCATGCCCTCCTTGGTCAGGCCGCTGCCACTGACAACCTGCGCGTAGGTTCCCTTGGCGTATTTGTTGCTATCCGTGGGAACCGTGCCCGTGCCACCGTTCGCATCGTAGGTCAGGGTATAGGTTTTTCCGTCCATGATGACGGGATAGAGGTGAATATCACGAGTGATCTGGGTGGCAAAGTTGAACAGACGCGTGCTGCCCTGCTGCTCCGTCCAGCCCATAAAGGTTTCGCCCTCTCCGACATCCGGAATCACGGAAGCAAACAGATCGGGGGAAACGATGTCGCCCTTTTCCACGGTTTCGGCATGATCACTCTTGCCGTGTGCGGTGACGGTATAGTCTCTGCCATCCCACCCCGCGTAGAGGGTGATGTTATAGGCAGGCATGGTCTCGCCCGCAAAGACGAACTGGGAGGTGCACTCTTCGTCCACATACCATCCGCTAAAGGTATGATCCGTCTTGCCTACAGGCGGGGTTGTGGGCGTATAGTCCTGATTGGAAATATCCTGCTGATACTTCACGTCAACCGTTTTATCCTTCAGACCGCCGTTGAAAAACACGATCTTGTAGCTGTTGCGGTTGTAGTAGAACTTGGCGCCATTGTACGAATTGCCATTCTTTGTGCTTTTGGCTGTATCGCAGGTGAATCCGGTGATGGGATAGCGGTCTTCGTTCGTCACATACGTATCGTCCGGTCCCAAGTCGGTGTGATCCAGCACAAAGTTGCCGTTGAGGTCTTCCAGGTAATATTCCGCTTTGGCGTTTCCTTGTTGGTTTATTTTGAAGAACTCGTCTCCGCCCAGCGGCATGGTGTCGATGTTCGCCTGGTAAGTGCTGTCGCCGGGACTCGTCGCCCAGTTTCCGCCCGGCCACTTTTTGGAGATGTTCGCGCCGTATTTGGCGGTGATGCGGTACTCAGTAAACTCCTTATCCTTAACGTACTTTCCGAAGATGATCCCGCCCTGCCACTTAATGCTCCAGAAGGTCACGCTGTACACGTTGCGCTTGTAATACACCTTGACCATGGTAGAGCCGTCGCCCTGGATGGTTTCCTGCGTTATGGCCTGGGCGGTGAAGCCGTCGTACTTGTTTGCGGTCGCTCGGGTGAGGGCTCCGGTCTGTCCGCGTTTGGTTTCGGTTTCCTTCAGCGAATAACCGTCGTTGTCCGCATTTTCGATCATGTGCTGCACGGTATACTGCACATCCGTGCGCTCCGTCCATTTCGCGTAGAGCTTGGTGCTCACCTTGATCTGGGCAAAGTTCGCCGGCTGGGTCAACGCTTCGTCAGTATGCCACCCGGCAAAGGCGTAGCCGTGTCGGACGGGAGCTGCGGGCGGCTGCGCAACAGTGTTCGCAGCGAAAAACATCGGCTCGACGTAGCTGCCGCCGTTGGATTCAAAGGTGATCCAGTAACCCGTCTCAACCTTGGCGTAGAGGTCGATGTTGCTATCTTCAAGGGTTACGCTGTTCACAGGCTTGGTCAGAGCCTTGTCGGTACACCAGCCGGTGATGGACTGGTCCTCCGCCAGCGGATAGCTCACGCCGGAGACGGAGATCACATCGCCCGTCTTGCCGGAGCGGGTTTCCACAATGCTGCCATCAGTGCTGTGGAAGAACACGTAGAGTGCGCCGTCATAGCGCGCCTGAACGGTCATCTCCGCATCGGCGGTGATGGCAACCGGAAACGGGAACTCAACCTTGTTGTCGCCCGCATACCAGCCGACGAACTTGCTGCCCGCCACTTCGGGCGCGGCGGGGGCGCTGACGCTCTCACCGTTTTTCGCAACAACGGTGGCGATCTCTCCGCCGTCCTTATCCTGGAAAACGACGGTCAGATAGGCGTCATCCGGCTGCACAGGTTCGATCCGCACTTCCTCCTGCGGTTTCTGCTCTTCCTCTGCTGCGGGAGATTGCGCGGGGGATGCGGAAGGCGTGGCATCCCCGTCCTGAACAGGGGTCGCCGCTCCCGCTTCGGCGGGCGCGGATGGGATTTCTTCCGCAAGAGAAGTCGCCGGCAGAATCATCAGCAGCATGCAAACTGCCAGCAAGAGGCTAAATAGTCGTCTTTTCATCCTTTTCTCCTCACTTTCCTCGGTTCATTGTATTCCCGCTGCAAAGGAATGCATCATTCGCCTCGATGAGCTGCCGTCGTCCGGAGTGGGACTCGGTTCCTCATCGACATAGACTTTTTTTGTTTTATCGTATCTGTTTCCTGTTTAATCAAATCATAGCACATTATCCGGAGTATTTCAAGTTTTTCTTGAAAAAAACTGTATTTATATCAAACCATTTAATGTTCATTCATTTATTGCCTCTCTATCTTTATTCATCAATCACCTTTATGCTTTCCTTTATTTCAAAATATGCTTTTTCTTTTATTCGTTTATCTTCTACGGCATAGACAAAAAACGTTCTCTGTTCAAAAAAACGTTCCCGTCTCCTTTCGGAAACGGGAACGTTTTTTGATTTTTTCTGTTTTTAACCGCAGTCAGGATTCCGCGGTCTGGCGCTCGGCAATCATTTCCTTGACCTTCATCAATCGCGTGAGCGAGCCGCGTTCATTTTCATCCAGCTTCATGGTGATGGAGCGGATGGTTTCCTCGAACTGCGGGATCATGACGTATTCCAGCGCGTTGACGCGGCGGCGGGTCTTTTCGATCTCGTCCGCCAGCAGATCGCAGGCCTTTTCGATCTCCGCCAGGCGAAGGAGCTTGGGCAGCAACTCCGCCATGGTGGCGATGGCATCGTCCAGATCGGCGCTGGTTTCCGCCAGGCCGTAGGGCAGGGCGCTTTCCTTTGCCGTGGTCTGCACAGGCGTGATGGTGGGGACATGGACGGAGAGCACGTTGCGCAGCCCGATCTCCACGGCAGCGCTGCGCGCGGGGTACATCACGGCCTCCTCCAGCGCCTGGCTGTCCATCACGGCTCTTGCCAGCGCAAATTTCGCCAGCGCGCCCTGCAATTCGTTTTCCACCTCTTTGCGCAGTTTCGCGTTTTCCCGCACCAGCAGGATAAACTGGCGCACCATTTCATCCCGCTTATCCTTGAGCAGCTTGTGGCCGCGCTTGGCGGTGACAAGCCTGCGCTTGATGCGGGTCAGTTCCATGCGCGTGGGATTGACGCGAAGCGTAGACGCCATCAGGCTTCCTCCTCTTTCTTGGGCAGATACTGATCGAGCATATCGTCGCGAATGCGCTTGAGCTCGGAGCGGGGCAGCATGGACAGCAGCTTCCAGCCTATATCCAGCGTCTCCTCAATGGAGCGGTTGGTCTGATAGCCCTGGGAGACATATTCCTTCTCGAAGGCGTCGGCAAAGGCAGCGTATTGCTTATCGACGTCGCTTAAGGCAGCCTCGCCCAGAATCACAGCCAGCTCCTTAGCGTCCTTGCCGCGGGAATAGGCGGCAAAGAGCTGGTTCATGGTGGCGGCGTGATCCTCGCGGGTCTTGCCCTTGCCGATGCCCTTATCCTTCAGTCGGCTCAGCGAGGGCAGCACGTCGATGGGCGGCTGGATGCCCTTGCGGTAGAGCTCACGGGAGAGGATGATCTGCCCCTCGGTGATGTAGCCGGTCAGGTCGGGGATGGGGTGGGTCTTGTCGTCCTCGGGCATGGTGAGGATCGGGATCTGGGTGATCGAGCCCTCCTTGCCGATGACGCGGCCCGCGCGCTCGTACATCGTCGCAAGGTCGGTGTACAGATAACCGGGGTAGCCGCGGCGGCCGGGAACTTCCTTGCGCGCGGCGGAAACCTCGCGCAGGGCCTCGGCGTAGTTGGTGATGTCGGTCAGGATGACCAGCACGTGCATGCCCTTTTCATAGGCCAGATATTCCGCGGCGGTCAGCGCCATGCGCGGGGTCGCGATGCGCTCGATGGCCGGGTCGTTGGCCAGATTCATGAACAGCACGGCGCGCTCGATGGCGCCGGTGCGGCGGAAGTCGCTGATGAAATAATCCGCCTCTTCAAACGTGATGCCGATCGCGCCGAACACGACGGCAAACTTGCTGTCCGTGCCCAGCACCTTGGCCTGACGGGCGATCTGCGTGGCCAGCTGCGCGTGCGGCAGGCCGCTGCCGGAGAACACGGGCAGCTTCTGCCCGCGCACCAGCGTATTCAGGCCGTCGATGGCGGAAATGCCGGTCTGGATAAATTCGCTGGGGTAGTCGCGGGCGGCGGGGTTCAGCGGCTCGCCGTTGATGTCCATGCGCTTTTCGGGGATGAGGGCAGGGCCGCCGTCCTTGGGATTGCCCATGCCGTCAAAGACGCGGCCGAGCATATCCGGCGCAACCGACAGCTCGATGCTGCGGCCGAGGAAGCGCGCCTTGGCGTTGTCGATGCGCAGGCCGTTGCTGCTCTCAAACAGCTGCACCAGCGCCTTGTCGCCCTCGATTTCGAGCACCTTGCCCTGGCGCTTTTCGCCGTCGGCCTGCTCGATCTCCACCAGTTCGTTGTACTTGACGCCGGAGACGCCTTCGACCAGCATCAGGGGGCCGACGACCTCTTTGATCGTGCGATATTCCTTCTGCATTTTACAGCTCTCCTTCCGCCAACAGGTTGCCGATCTGGGTGTTCAGATCGGATTCGATTTGGTTAAACTCCGCCATGCCCTCTTCGTGAATGTACTTGGCTCTGCCGATGCGCTCCCGCACAGGCAGCGACAGCACCTGCGACAGGTTCGCGCCGCCGTCCAGCGCCTGCGCGCCCTTGTCGCCGAAGAGCAGGATGAGCCGGAGCATATGATACTGCTTTTCGGGCGAGGTATAGGTATCCACCTCGTCAAAGGCATTCTGGTGCAGATAGTCCTCGCGGATGGACCGGGCAACCTCCATCGTCAGCCGGTCCTTCCAGGACAGCGCGTCCACGCCGACCAGGCGGACAATCTCATCCAATTCGGCCTCCCGCTGCAAAATCTCCAGCGCCCGCGCGCGCAGCTCCTTCCACTCCGGGGTAACGTTGTCGTCAAACCAGTCGGAGAGGGAATCGGCATAGAGCGAATAGCTTTGCAGCCAGTCGATGGCCGGGAAATGGCGCTTATAGGCCAGCTGTGCGGACAGACCCCAGAACACCTTGACGATGCGCAGCGTCGCCTGCGAAACCGGCTCCGAAATATCGCCGCCGGGAGGGGAAACCGCGCCGATGGCGGTGATGGTGCCCTCTCTGCCGTCCCTGCCCAGGCACTTGACCAGACCCGCGCGCTCATAGAACTCCGCAATGCGGCTGGCAAGATACGCGGGATAGCCTTCCTCGCCGGGCATCTCTTCCAATCGGCCGCTCATTTCGCGCAGCGCCTCTGCCCAGCGGGAGGTGGAATCCGCCATGATGGCGACCTTATAGCCCATGTCGCGGTAATATTCCGCGATGGTGATGCCGGTGTAGATCGACGCCTCGCGCGCCGCAACGGGCATATCGGAGGTATTGGCGATCAACACGGTGCGCTTCATCAGGGATTCGCCGGTGCGCGGATCGTGCAGCTCCGGGAACTCCATCAGAACATCGGTCATCTCGTTGCCGCGCTCGCCGCAGCCGACGTAGACGATGATGTCCGCGTCCGCCCATTTGGCCAGCTGATGCTGCACGACGGTCTTGCCCGAACCGAAGGGGCCGGGAACCGCCGCCACGCCGCCGGAGGCAATGGGGAAGAGGGTGTCGATGACGCGCTGCCCGGTGATCATCGGGCTGCGGGGCGCCATCTTTTCCTGATAGGGACGGCCTCTGCGCACAGGCCATCTTTGCAGCATGGCAATCTCGTGATCGTTGCCATCCTTGTCGGTGAGCACGCACACCGTCTCCTCGATGGTCGCTCCGCCCTTGAATATGGATTTTACGGTGCCTTCCATCTTATAAGGCACCATGATGCGATGCTCGACAACCGCCGTTTCCTGCACAACGCCCAACACGTCGCCCTGCGCCACCCGGTCGCCCGCCTTGACCCTGGGCTCGAAGTACCACTTCTTCTCGCGGTCGAGCGAGGGCACTTCCACGCCCCTGGTGATGCGTTCGCCCACCTTGTCGCGGATGCGGGTCAGCGGGCGCTGGATGCCGTCGAAGATCGACTCGATCAGGCCCGGCGCCAGCTCCACCGACAGCGGCGCGCCGGTCGAGACCACGGGCTCGCCCGGCCCCAGGCCGGAGGTTTCCTCGTAGACCTGGATCGACGCCTTGTCGCCGCGCAGCTCGATCACCTCGCCCACCAGTCGGCTCTGGCTGACGCGCACCACGTCGTACATGCGCACATCTGCCATGCCGGTGGCCATGATGAGGGGACCTGCCACCTTGACTATCGTTCCCTGCGCCATATCATTAATCTCCTTATTGTTCGTTCAAAAGTATATCTGCGCCAATGGCCTTTTCGACATTGGCGTGGACGCGCTCCATGCCCAGTCCGTCGCTTCCGCCGGAGCCGGGGATGGGGATCAGCGTCACCTCCGGGTCGGTCTTGTACCGCTCGAAGGTTTCCGCGCCGGCACGCGCGGCGGCTTCGGTGATAAAGATCACGCGAACGCCCTCGGCAACGAGCTTGTGCACCGCCTGGGCCACGCTCTTTTCGCTGTCGGCAGCGACGGCCTTCATGCCGATGGCGCGGAACGCGCCGATGACCTCCGCCTCGCCCACGGCGCCGATGCCATACTGCTTATCAGGCATACAAATCACGCAGCCTTTCCCGGATTTTTTCCGCCGCAAAGCCCGCCGTTTTGCCCGCAAGGATCAGCCGCACCGCAGCCGCCTCGCGCTGGCGCATCAGCAGATAGCCGATCAGCCGCTGCGGGCTGTCCATCGTGCTCTTGTAGGGCAGATAGACCGCCAGCAGGCAGTCGTCCATCGCGCGTTCGAGCGCGGCGATCTTGCCCGCGTCCATCTGCGCGGCGATGGCGGCATTATAGACCTTCTGCCCGTATTTGTTGAGCAGCAGGGGCAGCTTTTCCGGCTTTTCAAAGCCCTTGAGCCACTCCTTTTTGTCGATGCTTCCGCCGGGCAGCAGCAGGCTTTCAAAGAACGATGCATTTTTTCCCATGTGCAGCACGCGCAGGGCGATGACGAGGTTCAAAATGTCCACGCGCGCGGTGAAATACTTCCGCACCGCGCTGTTCTTCTTTGGCAGGCGGGCGAAGATGGTTTCATACATCGCCCGGTCGAGCCGTGCATCGATCTCCAGCGGGTCCACTCTCAGGCTCAGCTGTTTTTCCAGCTCGTCCAGCGCGTCCTTGAGCGTCTGCGGCAGCCCGTCGTATTTGCGGTCGGCCACGCATTTGCGCAGCTTTTCCGCCGGGTAAACCCCGCACGGCGACAGATCTTCCGCCTCTCTTCCCAGGCTGCGCGCCTTGAGCAGCATCTTCAGATTGTTTACGTCGTATTTCAGCAGGAAGCAGTCGATCTCTTCCTCGTCGGTTGCGATTTCCCGAATCAGGCGGCACGCATTTTCAACGTGCTGCGCGGCGATCCGGTCATAATCGCCCTCCGCACTCCAACCCATTTCGGAAAGGGTGCGGCGCGCCTCCTGGGCCGTCGGGGCCTGCAAAAGCCGCTCCAGCTTGGAGGCGTCCAGCGTGTTTTTCTGCATCACGCTCAGCCGCCCGATGGCGTAATAAATGCTTTCCTGGGGCAAGCCGTCGTCCCCCTTTCCGGTTTATTCGTCAAACAGCGCGCGGGCAACGTCGCCCTCCAGCGCCATGCGCTGACCCTCGGCCAGCATTTCAAACGTGCAGTTCAGGGATGAGCCGTCCTTGACCAGCTCAAATCCGCAGCCGGGGATGTCCTCCCCCCGCGTGAGAGGTTCCTGTTTCCCTGCCGCCTTCAGTTTTTCGTTCGCTTCGGCAAGGAAAGAATCTCCATACCAGCCGCTCGCCTTTCTGCCGATGCAGAGAACCTCGCCGCCGTCCGCCGCGGAAAGCAGCTGCGCCATAAAGAAGGCGCGCTTCTTTGCATCCGGCAGGGTGCAGAGCTTATCCTGCGCCAGGCGGAAGGTATCGTCCATGACCTCGCGTTTGGCGGCCAGGCGGGCTTTTTTGTCCTCCAGCTCGGCCATGCGGATCATGCGTCCCTCCATTTCGGCGGCGTCGGCTTTGATCTTCTCCTCCATCGCAGCAAGCTGCTGGTGCTGCGCGGCGTCGTTTGCCGCGCGGAGGGCGTCAATGCGCGCCTGCGCCTGTTCGAGGGTCTGGGCGGCAGCTTCACGGGCGTCGGCTTCGATTTTATCCAGAATGCCTTTTACGTCCATATTGCATCACCCAATTAAAGCTTGATCGCGTTGACCATCAGGAAGGAGACCAGCAGCGCGAAAACCGCGTAGGTTTCGACCATAACGGCCATGGTGACGCCCTTACCGGACATTTCGGGACGCTGACCGGTCATCAGCATGCCGGCGGAAGCCACGCGCGCCTGACGGATGGCGGAGTAATAGCCGACCACGCCAATGGGCAGGCAGGCGATGATATAGGCAATGCCCTGCTCCAGAGACACGGCCTTCATCGCGCCGCCGAGCACGCCGGTGTTGATCAGCACGATGATGCCGACCAGGAAGCCGTAGATGCCCTGCGTTGCGGGAAGCAGCTGCAAAACGAGCAGCTTGGAAGAGACTTCCGGATTTTCGCTGGAAACGCCCGCGGCGGTTTCACCCGCGAGGCCTACGCCCTTACTGGAACCCATACCGGAGAGGATTACCGCGATGCCCACGCCCACCAGCGCCAGAATCTGTCCAATCGTCATAAGAATGTCCTCCTTGCGATTTTTTCGCTTTTGTTGTATTGGGTTTATTTCTCAGCCTCGCCGGGCTGAACGCTCACATATTTGGGTTTTACGCCGAGCGGCGCAAAGGGACGCCCGCCGTCCTCATAGAACTTGCCGAAGAACTCGATGTACTGCAAGCGGCAGGAATGCACGTACGCGCCCAGCGCGTTGATGCCCAGGTTAAACGCATGGCACCCCACAAACAGCACCGCGCCGATGATCTTGCCGATGATGCCCGCGTCCCAGATCATGCCGATCAGCTGGTTGAACACCATGCCGATGACGCCGGTGGCCAGGCCCATGCCGAACAGACGCATGTAGGACAGCAGATCGCTGACCCAGCCGCTGATGCCGTAGAGTGCGCTCAGGCCGCCGATGATGCGCTTGAAGGGATTCTTTTCCCCGCGCTTGGTGAACAGCAGGATGATGACCACCGATGCGATGGCCAGAATCTGACCGATCTTCTTGGTCTGCTCCAGCAGCAGCATGCCCAGGCCGCAGATCAGCGTGCACCAGGCGATCTGATCCGCCAACGCCGCCAAAGGCTTGCCGCGCTTGAAGTTCATATAAGCGCCCACGCCAAGGCCCGCAAACAGATGCAGCGCGCCCACGCCGATGCACACGCCCATGACGGGCAGCGAGTTGTTGACCGCGTCCAGCAGCCAGAGCTTCTCCGGCAAGGGGTTAAAGCCGAACACCGTGTTGTACACAAGGCCCCACACGATGGTGGCAATGCCGCCGTAGGTCAGCAGGTAGAGCAGCTTCGCGTCCTTGAACTTGATGTGCTTGACCTTCATGAACACCGGGATGAGCAGCGCCATGACCAGGCCGTAGCCCGCATCCGACAGCATCATGCCGAAGAGGCAGGCATAGAAGGGCGCCATCACGGCCGTGGGGTCGATGCCGCGGTAATCCGGCAGCGAATAGCCCTCCACCACCGGCTCGAAGGCCGAGGCAAACTTGTTGTTGTGCAGCTGCACCGGCGGCTGCTCCTCATCCAGCGGGTCGCGCAGCTCCATCGCCGCGACGGGCGAGAGCTTGCGGATCTTCTTTTCGACCTTTTCGGCGCTTTCGGCGGGGACCCAGCCCTCCGCCAAGAAGGTGCTCTCGGTCACGGCAAAGCGCCCGGCGGCCTCCTGGCGGCGCTTCTGCTGGTCGAGGATTTCGTAGAGGATTTTCAGCCCCTCGATGTCCCCGGCAAAGCCCGCAAGGTCTTTCTGCATTTGATCGTGCTCGGCATTTGCCTGCGCAATCCGTTTCTTGAGTTCCTGAACGTATTCCGCGGGCGGACGGTCGCGCAGAGCGGAGAAGCTTTCCTGCGAAAAATCCGCCTGTTCCAGCGCCGCGCGGGCTTCCTTTTCGACGCTGCGATGGATCGCCGCAACGATCAGCGCGCTGTCCCGCGTGCTGCCCACAATGTCAAATGCCGCGATTTGCAGCGCATCGAACGCTTCCCGCAGCTTGTCCGCATTGCGGCCGGGGATGCTGCCCGCCAGATAGATCATCTGCCTGCCGGGAGCCAGCGCACGATCCGGCGCCTGCCCCAAGCCTTCCCACGGTTCATATTGCTCGATGCCCGCCTGCGCGCGCGCCTCGATACCCTTCAGCTCGCCGCGCCTGCGCTCGAAGCCCTCCATGGTTTCAACGGTATGCCAATAGTGTTTTTCGTCCGCCAGCACCGCTGCGGCCCGCTCCTGCGGAATCTCCTCGAACGTGCCGAACAGGGGCTTTTGCGATTTGTCAAACTTGGAAAGCTGAGAAAGCGCCCATTCGATGCGCTTCATCTGCTCCCCGGTTTCCTGCGCACCCGCGCTGTCCGTCTCCCCATAGGCTGCGTTTTCCTCCTGCGGCGGAGAAATCTCGACGCAGTTCATCTTTTGCAGCGCCCTGAGGAGGCGATCCCGATCCGCTTTCGGGGCGAGCAGCGTCAGGTGCTTCATTTCAACGATTGCCATGCTGCATAACCCTTTCCACGATCAGCGCCGCGGCTTTTTCTTCCCGCTGCTGCGCGCTGCGCTTCATTTCTTCCAGCGCCTGCTGTTTTTCGCCCGAACGGCTCCGGATCGCTTCTTCGGCCGCTTGCCGCGCTTCGCCCATTTTATCCTGATAGCGGGCGCGCAGCTCTGCGGCATACTGACGGTTTTCCTCCTGAGTTGCCTCCTGCACGCCCTTGAGCATATCGCGGGCCTGATCGGCGGCCTTCCGGCGGATCGCATCCGCCTTTTCCTCCGCGGCGCGCACCTGCTCCAACAACGCTACGGCCATTCTCTTTCCCCCTTTCACCCTTTTTCCACATTTCAGTCAAGGGATGCTCCGACAGTTCTGTATGCCGAAAAAATCCCTTTTCGCTTCCTTCTCATTATAAATCCCTCCATCCTTTTTTCGCAAGCTGATTCTTGAGACACTTTATAAGTTTTGCCTAAAGATCATACAAATCAATCAAATTGTATTGATAAATGGAGAACGATTCGTTTTTCTCTGCTTTTTTCATGATGTTTCCGCTTCGTTTCTATTGGAAACAAAATCCACATTCTGCGCGTTTTTCTTTTGGGAAATTCCTTTTCCAGCTCACGGAATTCCGCACTTTACACCTTTTCGAAGAAAGGAAATGAACATGAAAAACATAATTCTGAAAAAGTGTGCAGCGGCGGCGCTGGCCGGCGGAACGCTGCTGGCGCTGACGGCGTGCGCGGCGCTGCCCGTGCTCACACCCGCCCCGACGGCGACCGTCCCCGCCTCCGTCGCTGCTGCGCCGACCGAGACGCCTACGGCCTCCCCCGTCTCCGCAGACATCGCTTCTGTATTGCCCGAACCCACGCCGGAAGTAGAAGCAGGGCAGGAAGAGCTGATCGCTCTGCTCGACGACATCGAAGCCAACCTGCCCATTGGCGTCGCAGGCAGCTCCCTCAAGGCCGTTCCGTTTGCGCTCAAACTGATTGATTGGGCGCAGAATACGCCGCTGGACGACGACGGCGTCAAGGGCGCGGTGCTGAGCTGGCTGCTAAACAAGGGCCATGACGAGCAGGCCGCCTTCAGCGAGCAGTTCGCGTTGGCCTATTCTGCCTACCGAACGCTGACCTCCGGCAACGAAACCGAAGCCGCCGATCTGCTGGATTCCGCAGGCTGTACCGACCGCGACGCTTCGCTTCTTCCCGCCGAATCCCTGCCCCGCGCCGAAACCCTCAAAAACATCATTGGGGAGTGAGACTCTCCCCTTGCTGCGCACCGAATCATCCCTTCGGGATGCTCCGGTGTTCCGGTCGGTTTTTTTCCGAAAAGAGCACACTGTGCTCTTTTCTCCAAAACACTCGACCTTCAGCCGCTCCGCGGCCTTCGGTGGGCGGGGGGAGCTTCGCTCCCCCCTGCGCCCCCCTCTCCTGCCCCCGGCGTTCTGCCGGTTTGCCGTGCGAAAAGACAAATCGGTTTCTGGCAGACAGACGGACAGGCAGCACACTGCCGATTATTTCGGTGCAAATTCCCAGTATGCAAAAAAGGAGAGCCTTCGCTCTCCTTTTTGCATCTCACTTTTCCGTCATTCGACCGGCAATTTCCTCCGCCACGGCGTTGGATGCGGCGTGCGTCGCATCCCAGGAAACCGCCGTCATGCAAGCACGCCCCTCGCGCATCAGGGCAATATCGCTGTGCCCCTCCTGCCGGTGGGCAATGGTTCCGAACCGGCAGCGGAAGATCACCTCATCGCCGCGATCCTCCACGTCAAAGTCCCTGTCGCAGCGGAACCAGCCCAGCGGGGCCGCACCCGGGTGAAAATCCTCCCCGCGCATGAGGTTGGGCAGATTCAGGTTGAGGAACACGCCGCGGGGCAGCGGGTGCGCCGCCAGCTGCTCCATCACCTTCACCGCGTATTCCGCCAGATACACTGCGTCACGGAAGCACCATTTTTCGCCGGGACGAATCGCACAGGAGACCGCCATCGCCGCGCGGCCGTTCATCACCGCTTCGCGGGCCGCAGACGCCGTGCCGGAATAATTGCAGTCCGTGCCCAAATTCGCGCCCAAATTGATGCCGGAGATCACCATATCGCAATCCGGCATCAAGTGCAGCAGCCCTGCGCGCACACAATCCGCGGGTGTGCCCGTCAGCGCCCAGCCCAACGGTTTGCGCACAGCGCGCACCTCGCCGTCCAACGTCACGCTCTGCCCCGAGCCGCTCCGCTGCCCGTCCGGCGCGGCCACCAGCACCTCGTGCCCCGCGTTTTTCAGCGCTTCAGCCATTGCTTCGATGCCCGGCGCGCCATATCCGTCGTCATTGACCAGCATGACCTTCATCTCAAAGCCCCTCCCGCCTTCTTCCTTGTTCTCCCATCATACCGAACTTCGCGCTTTTGCGCAACCCTTTGGGAGGACGGCGGCGAGCGGAACCGGCAGTTCAGGAAGACTTCTGCACTGCGCGCCGCAGCGGCTTACTGTCTCCCTGCGTCAAAATGTAATCAAACCTTATCCGAGCGCCAGATCCAGCGCCATCATGATCGTGAAGCCCAGCGCAAAGGACACCGTGCCGATGTTGGAATGTCCCTTTTCGCCCTGAGACATCTCCGGAATCAGCTCTTCCACCACGACGTAGATCATCGCACCGGCGGCAAACGCCCGCAAATACGGCAGTGCGGGAAGGACGACTTCCGCCAGCAGCAGCGTGATCACCGCGGCGATAGGCTCCACCACGCCGGAGAGCATGCCGCCCCAGAACGCCTTTCCCTTGCTCACGCCCTCCGCGCGCAGCGGCATGGAAACGATCGCCCCTTCCGGGAAGTTCTGAATCGCAATGCCCAGCGCGAGCACCAGCGCACCCGCCGCCGTGATTGACGCGCTGTCCGCCCGGAAGCCCGCATACACCACGCCCACGGCCATGCCCTCCGGGATGTTATGCAGCGTCACCGCCAGCAGCATCATCACCGAGCGTCCCAGGCTGCTGCGCGGCCCCTCGCTTTCCGCACTCTTCTGGTGCAGGTGCGGGATGATGTGATCGAGCAGCAGCAGGAACAGGATCCCCACCCAGAATCCCAGGAACGAGGGCAAAAACGCCCACTTCCCCATCGGCGCGCACTGGTCGATGGCGGGGATCAGCAAGCTCCAGATCGACGCGGCCACCATCACACCCGCCGCAAAGCCCGTCAGTGCCCGCCGCACCTGATCGTTCATCGCCTTTTTCATGAAAAACACGCACGCCGCTCCCAGCGTCGTACCCAGAAATGGAATCAATATCCCGTAAAGCGTTTCCATACCCCTTCTCCTTCGCCGCTCTTTTTTAGATAATAACAGCGAATCAAAGAATAGCACAAAATACCATGCAGGTCAATGCACGGTTTTTTGCGCATAACCGGGCGCGTCTTTTCGCACGCTAATCCCGAAAGGATGGAGGGATATGACATTGCGATTGAAAATCGAGCGCACAGCGCTGTTTCTGTTTGTCGGGGGAATCAGCTACGGCCTGCTCGAACTGCTCTGGCGCGGACGCACGCACTGGACGATGCTGCTGCTCGGCGGCGTCTGCTTTCTGTGCATCGGAACCATCCGCCGCAAGGGTTTCTCACTCCCGCTGCGCAGCCTGCTGTGCGCGTTGATCGTCACCGCGCTGGAATTTCTGACGGGCTGCGTGGTGAACCTGCGGCTGCATTGGGCGGTATGGGATTATTCCGCCAACCGCTTCCAGCTGCTGGGGCAGGTTTGCGCGCTGTACAGCTTTTTGTGGCTGCTGCTGTCCCTCCCCGCCTGCGCACTGGCAAAGGCTTTGGATCGCTTCTGTGAAAGACGTTTTCAGGCGTTCGGTCTGCGGACGCGCTTTCCGTTGTTCTCCGCGATGCGCTCCCGAAATGACGGAACGTCCTCCCGCCGTGCGAGCGCCGGCGTGAACCTGCGCGTCAGGGCGACGAAGATGAGATAGACATACGGCATGCCCAGGTTGGTTTCGAGCAGCGAATTGACGATCAGCGGGCGGAGCTTTTCCGCAAAATCCAGCCCGGCGCTGCGAATGCCGCCGAGCAGCAGCGCTGCCTCCCAGGCAAACTGCGCCGCAATGCCGATGGCCGACAGCCGCAGCAGGTCGATGCGGCACTTCCGGTCGCTCTCCCCCAGATTCCGCACGACGGCCAGCAGATAGCCGACAAACAGGATCGCCGCCATCCAGCCGTGATACGCGCCCGTGGTGCGCTGGATAACGATGGGCATCTGACCGAAACCGATCAGCTGCTCCAACATCGGGCAGCAGAACCACCAGCAGAGGATGAGCAGCGACCACTCGATGAGATATTCATCCTTATCCAGCGCCAGCCAAATCCACGCAAAATTGGTAAAGCCGTAGCTCATGCTCATCCAGAGCAGCGTCCAAAATAGGCTGCCGCCCTCGATGCTGCGGCTATGGCAGATCAGGTGAAACACGCCGTAATCGACAATGAAATACACCACGCCCATGATCCCGCCCACCAGCGCGGCCATGCGGCGTTTTTTCCACAGAAGAAGTCCCGCCAGCACCAGCAGAAAGACGGTGTCCAGCGCGATATAGGCCGGCACAAACTGCCGGCGCGCAATCAACTCCATGGTGAAAGCTCCTCCCGGTTCAAATCAAAATGCCGTCGCAGTGATCGATTTCATGCTGAATGATCTGTGCAGTCCAGCCCTCAAAGGTCTTAACGCGGGACTGCATCTGCTCATTCTGCCAGCGCACTTTGATTTTCTTCCAGCGCTTCGCCGGGCGCTGTCCGGGTAGGGACAGACAGCCCTCCTGTGCGTCATAGGGGCCTTCGCACCGCAAAATCTCCGGATTGAGCATCACCGCAGGCTTTCCGCCGTCGTCAAACACGATGGCCCGGCGGCACACGCCGATCATATTGGCGGCCATCCCGACGCATTCCTCCCGGTGCGCAAGGAGCGTATCCTTGAGGTTCTGCGACAGCTCTTCCGCTTCTGCGGCTTCCACGGGCTGCGCACGGCGCGCCAGAAAGATCGGGTCTTTCATGATGGGGCAAACCATATCTGATTCTCTCCTTTATCTCCGCTTCCTGACCTTGAGTATACCGCGGCACGGCGCTGCGCGCAAGGGCGGGGAGGCGCGCGTCAGGTGTTGCGCGGTCAGCACGTTGCTCGATGACGCGCGCGTTGGCAGGAAGCACACATCCAACAGGTACGGCCGGGGTGCGTGGGACCGCCAATCTCGGCCGTAACCTGTGCGGCTCGCTCCCCCGCCGGACGGCGCGCTCCGGGTATGGCGCGGCAGGCACGCACTCGGTGAGCGCGCCCTGCCGTTTTCCCTCCGTTAGGGCAGAAAAAGCCCCGCCTTCGTCAGGAAAGCGGGGCATGAAAACAGCTTCGCGGGATTAGCCCTGAACCTTGGGCAGGATCTCCTTCTCAAAGAAGTCCTTGGTGGTCTCGGGGCTGACGGAGAACAGTTCCCCGCCGACGGTCACGCAAACGCCCTTCTGGCAGTTGCCCGTGCAGAAGGTGCCGGCCAGCGTCACCTTGTCTTCGAGGTTGTTTTCCTTAATCAGAGCCTTGAGCTGCTCCAGCACGAAGTGGGAGCCCTTCACATGGCAGGCACTGCCGAGGCAAATGGTAACAGTCATCGTCATTTCCTCCTAAAAATTGCCTAGCTTTTTTATTTGGCGACCGCAGCTTCTCCGGCCGCATCCAGCTTCTTGTTGCGGAAGTAGAGCGCAACGTCGATGGAAATCTCAACAAAGTTCATCACATAGAAGAACCAGCTGAGATAGAACATGAAGTCGTGACCGCTGCCCTGCGCAAACAGGATGCACTTGCGGACGATACCGAAGATATAGCCGATGAGCAGGAACACCTCGAAAAAGAGGCTCTTGCCCTTCGCAGTTCTGGACACCCAGGACTTGCGGATGGAAATCGGCCAGGAAACGCCAAAGCACAGGATCATCAAAGCTTCCAGAAGGTCAGCGTAATTCATGGGAGTCCTCTCCTGTTTCTCTCAAAGATTACTTGGTTCTGCGGTAGTCCGGCAGCAGCTTGGGCGAAACGACGTCGGTATGGATACCGGCCTGCTCCGCTTCCTTCTCAAAGTCGTTGACATGCTGAAGCGTCAGCGCACCGACGGAAACTTCCTTGGACTTGTTGGCGGCATTGCGGCCGGCGTTGCGACCAAAGACGATGACGTCCAGCAGGCTGTTGCCCATCAGACGGTTGCGGCCATGGATGCCGCCGACAGCCTCGCCCGCGACGAAGAGGTTCTCCACACCGCTCTGGCAGTCCGCGGTGATGTCGATGCCGCCGTTCTGGTAGTGCAGGGTCGGGTAGACCAGGATCGGCTCCTTGCGGATGTCGATGCCGTACTTGCCGAACATGCGCATCATGGCGGGGATGCGCTTTTCGATGGTGCCCTCGCCGCCCTTCATCTCGATCATGGGCGTATCGAGCCACACACCCATGCCGGTGCCGGTGGAAACGCCCTTGCCGCGGGTGGAGCACTCACGGATGATGGACGCGGCGGAAACGTCGCGGGTCTCCAGCGGATGCATGAAGGCTTCGCCGTCCACATTGATGAGCTTGGCGCCCAGGGAGCGAACCTTCTCGGTGACGAGCGCGCCGAAGATCTGCTCCGGGAACGCAGCGCCGGTGGGATGATACTGCAGGGTATCGGCATAGAGCAGCTTGGCGCCCGCGCGGTAAGCCAGCACCAGGCCGTCGGCCGTCGCGCCGTAGTGGTTGGAGGTCGGGAAGCCCTGGTAGTGCAGACGGCCCGCACCGCCGGTGGCGATGATGACGGTCTTGGCGCGCGCGATCAGGATCTCCTTGGTCTCCATGTTCAGCAGCACCGCACCCGCAGCGTTGCCGTTTTCATCCTTGATGATTTCGATCGCCGCAGTGAAATCGACCACGGGGATCTGGCGGTTGAGCACTTCGTCGCGCAGGGTGCGCATGATCTCCGCGCCGGAGTAGTCCTTGGCCGCGTGCATGCGCTTGCGGGAGGTTCCGCCGCCGTGGGTGGTGATCATGGTGCCGTCGGGCGCCTTATCGAACTCCACGCCCAGGTTGTTCAGCCACTGAATCGCCTCGGGAGCCTCGGTGACCAGCGTGCGGAGCAGCTCGGGCTTGGCCGCGAAATGGCCGCCGCCGAACGCATCGAGGTAGTGGATCGCAGGGGAATCGTTGGGCTTATCCGCCGCCTGGATGCCGCCTTCGGCCATCATGGTGTTGGCGTCGCCCATGCGCAGCTTGGTCACGATCATGACCTTCGCGCCGGCGTTATCGGCCTCGATGGCCGCGGAAGCGCCCGCTCCGCCGCCACCGATGATCAGCACGTCGGTGTCGTAATCGGGGTTGGAAAGATCAATCTCCTCCGGGTTGATGCGGCTCCTGCCCTGAAGCAGAGCGCCCAGCTCCTTGGGAACCTTGTCACCCTTGTTGGGGCCGATGGCGAGGTTGACAAACTCCGCGCCCTCTTTGTAATCCGGGTGATACGCCTTGAGCAGCGCGTCCTTTTCCTCAGCGGTCATTCTTCTGGGTTCGAGCGCGGCATTTGCCTCACGGTTGGCCTCCACCTTTTTGATGGATTCCAGCATTTCCTTCGTATACATCAGCGCTTCCCTCCCTTATTTCTCAATGTCTCTGTGGTTGTAAAGCTCCTGCATTTCCTCGATGGGCTTCTGCATCAGCTTTTCAATCAGCTCGTTGAAGGTGCCGTCCTTGATCTCCTGCACGCGGTCTTCCAGGTGCTGGGACTTGGGGGCGAGGTATTTGCCGTTCAAGCGGCGAGCCAGCATGGCCACTTGCGGATGGGAGATGCCGGCAGGGCAGCGGGAGGAACAGACGCCGCACATCACGCAGTCAAAGGAGAGCTCCGCGCACTTGGCGAAGTCGCCGCGCTGCGCATAGGCGATGTACTGCATCACGTCCAGGCTCTGCGTGCAGCTCTTGGTGCAGGCGTTGCAGCCGATGCAGGCGTAGATCTCCGGGTAAAGCTGCATCATCACGGCCTGCTCGGGGCTGACCTTCTCGATATCATAGACCTGCTTGATCAGCGGGAAGAAGGGCAGGGTGGCGACATACATATTGTCCTCCACCTGAGTCTGACAGGCCAGACAGGTCTTCAGCTCACGGTCGCCCTTGATGCGGTAGATCGTGGCGCACGCGCCGCAGAAGCCGTTGCGGCAGCCGCAGCCGCGGATCAGCTGATAGCCCGCATATTCCATGGCCTTCATGATGGTCAGGTTGGAGGGAACTTCGTACTTTTTTCCGAAGAGGAAAACACGAACCATATTCTCCATATCTCACATGCTCCTTCTTAATACTCGTTGGGCAGCGCGTCCAGCTGATCGAAGCGGAACACCGGGCCGTCCTTGCAGACGTACTTGCTGCCGATGTTGCAGCGGCCGCACTTGCCGATGCCGCACTTCATGCGCAGCTCCATGGTGGTGTAGACCTGGGTCTCCTCAAAGCCCAGCTCCTTCAAGCCCGCCAGCGTGAACTTGATCATGATGGGCGGTCCGCACATGATGACGGTGTAATCCTTGGAGGGATTGAGCTCCTTGACGTAGTTGGGCACAAAGCCGACGTGGCCGTCCCAGCCTTCCTGCGGGCGGTCGATGGTCAGCTCCACATCCACGCCCTCATCCTTCATCCACTCGTCGAGAATCTCATGGTAATCGAGCAGATCATCCTTGGAACGGGAGCCGTAAACGATCATGATCTTGCCGTAATTCTCGCGCTTGGCGCGGACGTAGTTGATCACGGAGCGCAGCGGAGCCAGGCCCACGCCGCCGGCGACAAAGAGCAGATCCTTGCCCTTGAGCTCGTCCTCGACGGGGAAATGGCGGCCGTAGGGCCCGCGGATGGTGATCTGCTGGCCGACGTCCATCGCGTGCAGCCAGCTCGTCAGGCAGCCGCACTTCTTGATGGAGAACTCCATGTATTCGGTATTGGTGGGGGAGGAGGTGATGGAGAACATCGCCTCGCCCACGCCGGGGATGGACAGCATCGCGCACTGGCCGGGCATGTGGTCAAAGACCTTCTTGCCATCCAGACCCACCACGCGGAAGGTCTTGATGTCCGGAGTGTCGATGCGGATGTCGGTCACCACACCGATCTTGGGAATCAAAGTCTCCTGCATCATGTTATCTCACCTCTTCTGCAAGGGTCTTGGCGACCTTGACGATGTTCATCGAGATGGGGCACTTGGCAAGGCAGCGGCCGCAGCCGACGCAGCCGTATTCGCCGTTGTTGTTGGCCGGGAAATAGACCAGCTTGTGCATAAAGCGCTGACGGAAGCGTTCCAGCTGGGTCAGGCGCGGGTTGCCCGCCGACATCTTGGTGAAGTCGGAATACATGCACGAATCCCAGCAGCGGAAGCGGACCACGCCGTCTCCGGTGTTGAAATCGCGGATATCGTAGCACTGGCAGGTGGGGCAGACGAAGGTGCAGGTGCCGCAGCCCAGGCAGGACTGGGAAAGGCCCGCCCACTTGTCGGAGTTGAAGAGCTTGAGCATATTCTCGCCGCCAAAGCCTTCCAGCGAGAGCTTGTGCAGCGGCAGCTTTTCCACCACCGCGCGGGTGGCCTTCTGCTGCGCGGCAACCTCTTCCTCGCCGCCCTCGGCCAGCTGATCCTTAACAGACGCCACAAATGCTTCGCCTTTTTCGGTCACAGCCTCGATGTAGAGGTTCTTCTCGTCCATCCAGCAGCGCGCGTCGCCTTCGGGCTGAGCGGGATCGATGCCGAACACGGAGCAGAAGCAGGTCTCCTCCGGGTGCGTGCAGGCGAGGGTAACAATGGTGCCGTGCTCGCGGCGGGATTTATAATAGCTGTCCACGGGATCGGCCAGGAACACCTTGTCCAGCACCGTGAACGAACGCGCATCGCAGGCGCGCACGCCGAAGATCACAAAATCCTCATGCTCGGTGCGGGGATCGATGATCTCGATCTCCTTGCCCTTGACCTTGAAATCCACCAGGTTCTCGGTCTGCGGGAAGAAGAAGTCCTTCGCGCTGCGGACGGTGTTGAGGGCATGGGTCATCTCCATCCCTTCGTGCCAGCGCTGGTAACGCGCCTGGCCGGAAGCGTCGTCCGCGGGGATATAGAGCGCTTCTTTGCCGGCAACCGCCGCAAACAACGCGCTGAGCTTTTCAACGGGAAGCTTAAACATCAGTTTTTCCCTCCCTTGTGATAGACGATGCTGGGCTCAACGTCGCCCTTGGTGTAGTTGGTCAGCGGCGCGCGGCTCTCGGTGTCCTCGCCCGCCTGGAAATCACCGTAGAAGGTGTTGATGTCCTTGATGAACTTGCGGTTGAGCAGATGCAGCGGGATGTTCTGCGGACAGACTCTGGAGCACTCGCCGCAGTCGGTGCAGCGGCCCGCGACGTGGAATGCGCGGATGATGTGGAACATCTTCTCCTCGAAGCTGTCGGCAGCGGCCTTCTGCGCAATGCCGGAGTTATCGTTATCGAACACGCACTTTTCGCACGAGCACGCGGGGCAGACATTGCGGCACGCATTGCAGCGGATGCAGCGGCTCAGCTCGCCGCGCCAGAACTCAAAGCGCTCGTCCGGCGTCATGTTTTCGAGCTTTTCGACCATGTCGAAGCGGTGGGAATCAAGCACTTCGCCCTCTTCGCCCAGCAGCTCGTCATAGACCATGTGCTTTTTGCTCTTGCAGTTGAGGCAGCGCTCGGGCAGCGCGTCGGCCTTGGCGATGGTCTTTTCGCCGTAGAGGGTCTCCACCACGAAATTGTCGCCCTCGGCCTTGATGCCCAGGATGCCCTTGATTCCCTTGGCCTTGAGGGTTTCGCCGTCGGTCTTGCCCTCGCACGGCACGCCCACGACATAGACGTTTTCGCGGACGATGCGGTGCTCCTTGATCAGCTGATTGAAGCTGTAAGTATCGCAGGGCTTGAGGAAGACGAGAATCTTGCCCTCCTTGCGGGATTCCTTGATGAGATATTTGGAAAGGTTGTTGCCGCAGAAATCGGAATAGACGAACTTTTCGTCCATCTCCTCGGCAGAGGTGAATACCGCCGGGGTGATGTCATAGACGAATTCGCCGGTCTGCCAGCCGAGAACACGCTGGACGGCGCCGCTCTGCAGAAGTTCCTTGGCCTTGGCCAGCATCATTTCTTGCATCTCAGATCCTCCAATCTCTTGTTCTCGCCAAGCTCGGTGACGGTCTTGACAAACTCATTCATGGTCGCGGCGAACTTCGCGCCTTCGGCTGCGGACACCCACTCCACGCGAGTGCGCTCCTTTTCGATGCCCAGATAATCCAGCATCGAGAACAGCAGCGTCATGCGGCGGCGGGCATAGTAGTTGCCGCTGGTGTAGTGACAGTCTCCCGGATGGCAGCCGCAAAGGATCACGCCGTCCGCACCGCGCTGGAACGCGCGCAGGATGAACATGGGGTTCACGCGGCAGGAGCAGGGAACGCGGATGATCTTGACGTCGGCGGGGTAATTCAGGCGGTTGGTACCCGCAAGGTCCGCGCCGGCGTAGGAGCACCAGTTGCAGCAAAAGGCAACGATCTTGGGTTTGAACGTCTTTACATCTTGCATATTGCGTCAACCTCCGCCATAATCTGGCTGTTCGAGAAGCCCTTCAGATCCATCGCGCCCGACGGGCAGGCCACGGTGCACGCGCCGCAGCCCTGGCAGACCGCTTCGTTGACCTGAGCCACACGGCGGATCGCGGTGGTGCGGTTGGGCATACGGAACTCCTTGTCCACATAAGAGATCGCGCCGTAGGGGCAGACCTTTTCGCAGGAGGAGCAGCCGTTGCACATCATTTCGTCCGAATGGGCGACACAGGGGTTGCAGGTGAGCTTGTCCTTGGCCAGCAGGCCGATGACCTTCGAGGCCGCAGCGCCCGCCTGAGCGACGGTGTCGGGGATATCCTTGGGGCCCTGGCACGCGCCGGAGAGGTAAATGCCCGCGGTCGGGCTTTCGACGGGACGCAGCTTGGCGTGCGCCTCGGTGAAGAAATCGTTGGTATCCATCGACGCGGTCAGCATCGTGGCCAGAGGACGGGCGGACTTATCCGGCTCGATGGCGGCAGCCAGCACGACCATGTCGGCCTCGATGT
>ERZ827423.658-NODE-658-length-41204-cov-11.027899_pt1 | contig 41204 bp, 33 predicted proteins | sample MGYA00519775_ERZ827423 | MGnify/ENA primary metagenome ERZ827423 (study PRJEB31778, sample SAMEA3449296) | human gut metagenome | biome: human gut; feature: human-associated habitat; material: faeces | place: United Kingdom | collected 2010/2012 ... | reverse complement strand
ACCGATACAAACTGGTCTGCATGCGTTCTTCAGAACGGAATCGTTATCAGAACTGCATGACCGTTTCCAATATCGGCTTAGCTTCGGTTATCTCAGATCCTTTCGGAAAAACAGCTTCTAATATCATGAAAGAAGTCATGAAGTCCAACGTGATCGACGATGACAAGATCCTAAAGCTCATTCATAGAAATTGCAAGAACAAAGATAAGATATTAGATTCTCTTCATGGCTATCACATCGAATCTGATCAGCGGTTCAAGATGAAGAAATCATTGGATCATATGGAATATCTGAACCATCTCATCGATTCATGCGAAGTAGAATTGATCAAACGTGCTTATCCTCTGCGCAGCTCTTTCCAGCATATTACACAAATAAAAGGAATCAGCGCTTTATCTGCAATTCTCATCATTTCTGAAATAGGAATTGATATGTCTCAGTTCGAATCCGACAAACAACTTGTCAGTTGGGCCGGACTTTCTCCTGCCAACAACGAAAGTGCTGGCAAGAAAAAGTCGGTCCGTATCTCAAAAGCTGGACAGTATCTCAAACCGCTGCTTGTCCAATGTGCTTTATCAGCCATCAAAGATAAAGCTTCTTATTTTGGAAGAAAGTATTCCAATATCAAGAAACGGCGTGGTCATAAGAAAGCAATCATTGCGATCGCCCGCATGATGCTCGTTAGTATCTATCACATGATTCTTACAGGTGAAGAGTTTCAACCAACCGATCATGAATCTCTGATGAGTCCAAAATCAAACACAGACCAATCACTAACAGTTGAAAAAGCATTAAACTTTTTAAAACGATCTGGCATTGATATTTCTTCTATTTTGGTCAACTGATAAAATTTTTTGATATTTTTTACTACTTGTTTTTAAGTCGGCCCTTTTTGCGCATTTTTATTCACACTTTTTATCTTCCAATTGAAGATCTCTGATGCTGATCCACAATCCCCCCTAGGCTGCCATGGATAGATGGCATGATCTGAACAAATATTACGCAAAATGAGATGAAGTCAATGAAAACGTATTGACCTGTACGCAGCGTACACGTTTATGCTTTATGCAAGGAGGTGCTGGATATGCAGCTAAATGAAGTGATCAAGGAAGTGGGCATGACCAAACGTGCCGTCAAGTATTATGAAGAAAAAGGATTGCTGTCCATAAAGAAAGATAAAAATGGTTACCGTGATTACACTATTGAAGATGTGGAAGCCCTAAAAAAGATTTCCATATATCGCAAGCTCGGGATCAGTGTGAATGATATCAAAAAACTGTTAGAGGGAAATGATCAAGCTATCCTCATTCGTATCTATGAACAAAAACTACAAGAAAAAGAATTACGTGAATCAGAGCTTGCGGCACTCAAGGATTTTATTGATGAAGGAAATGCGGATAAAGCAAATGAACTGCTTGATTATACGAGCATTGAACATGCTATTTCCGCTTTGCTTCCTGGAAAAGCGTGGTCCGAATACTTGATCGCTCACTTCAAGCCCTTCTTTGATGTAAGGATAAACACGCCCGAGCAAAAACAAGCTCTGCAAAATATATTGGCATATTGTGACGAAACAACGCTGCACGTTCCTTTTCTCATCAAACTAGGGATGAAACTTGCCAATGGAATGGTTAAAGAGACAAGAACTGCAGAAGAAATGATTTCTTATTATCGTGATATGCGTGATGATGAGTATGAACGATTAAAAGCCAATGTATTAAAAGGCGCAAAATTAAAATCGGGCATCTTAAAATATCATCCATCCTATATGGCCCAAAGAAAAATGATGAAAGAATTCCAGAACAAGGGCTATAACGATATATTCATTCCGAATTTAATGATTTTATCTCCTCAGTATGGTGAATACAAAAAAGCGCTAGATAGCGTTAATGACAGAATATGCCGTGAGCTGGGCTTACATTATGATACTAACTTCAACCTCGTCATCAGAAAGCAATGATCATCGCGTATGTCAGGAAAAGTGTGTCAATTACTTGATCAGCTCCTTCACAAATGTGAATTCACATCCGATCTCACCACTTCTAAAGGCCAAGGCTGAACACGCCTTGGCTCTTGATTTTTTCGTTTTTCTTCTCATTTGTTCAGATATTTGTTGATCCGATCATGGGACTGCTCGTTGACCATCATTGGAAGAATAACGATCAAGATAAGGCTGAGCCTTCGATGGTTTTCCCATCCCTGATCTTCCAGATCATCGCAGCTATAATCGCTTAAAGCGATATGTGTCTAAAACGGCTGATTACGTTCTTTCTGCGGATGGATCCTCTCCCTTAATATGCAAAAGAGCCCTGAAGGCTCTCCTCATGCATTCTTCGCTTCGATCTTCTGTCTGCGGCAGATCGAGGAAAACGGGCATATCCCGCATTTGGGACTTCGCGACGTACACAGGTAACGGCCGAAAAAGATGAACAGATGATGCCCCTTGTTCCAGCGTTCCCTGGGCAGCTTGCGCTTCAGCTTCTCTTCCACCTTGCGCACATCATCCTGCGGCTTGGCTAATCCCAGCCGCTTGGAGACGCGCTCCACATGGGTGTCGACCGCAAAGCTGGGGATGTCGAAGCAGACGCTGCGGACGACATTGGCGGTCTTGCGCCCTACTCCGGCCAGCGACATCAGCTCTTTGTAGGTGCTGGGCACGACGCCGTCAAACTGTTCGCACAGCGAGGCGCTCAGCGCGCGCAGCGAGCGGGCCTTGCTGCGGTAAAGGCCGATGCTGCGGATGTAGCTGCCGATCTCTTCCTCATCAGCAGCGGCCATGTCCTGCGGCGTGGGAAAACGGGCGAACAGCGCCGGCGTGACCCGGTTGACCGAAGCATCCGTCGTCTGCGCGCTGAGCACGACCGCGACGAGCAGTTCATAAGCGTTGCGGTGATTCAGCTCGCAATGCGCATCAGGAAACAGCTCCTCCATCTGATCGAGGATCTCCTCTGGTGTCATGTGGTTCATCGTCTGCCCTCCTCATAATCGGCAGGCGTCAGCCCTTTGCGCTTCCACTCTGCCAGGATCCGCTCGATATAATCCAGGCTGCGCTTGTCATAGACCCCTGCCTCATACAGCGCATATAAGATCATCTGCTGGTCATAGACATCCATCCAGGAAGAGAGACGCTGCATCTCGCTGGAGCTCAGCGGACGGGCGAACTCTGTCTCAAATTCATCGAAGAGGGAGAGGTTCTGGATGCTGGCGGCGATGTTCTCCTGTGAAGAAAACACGCCGCTGATGTCAAAGATCAGCTTGCCTTCGCGAAATTCGATCTTCAGATACCCTTTCGCGCTCAGCGCAGAAAACAGCTCATCCACCGCGTCGGCATCCTTGCCGATCTTCTGCGCGATCATCTCATGGGTGATGAGCTGCTGCTGCTCATTATAATAATCGATCAGCAGCAAGGCCAGCGTCTCTTCCGCGCTCATGTTCAGATGGTCCAGCTCCCCGAGGATCCATGTCCTGCGGTCCATATACGGCGCGTTCCACTTCAGCTCACTCATCGCCGCTCAACTCCCTTTCATCGACCAGTTCCAGCGTATCGTAATCCAGCAGCAGCGTCGTATCGCCGCTCTGCAGCACATAGACCGGATTTTCATAGCCGTAACCCAGCGTGACGCTTTCCGCATCCATGCCCAGCGCCTGTGCGGCTGCACGGGCCGCATCGTCGTCTCTGGTGCCCTTGGCACGCGTGGTGATGACCTGGCCTTCCGTGTTGAACCAATAATAATTCTGGCGGTCTTCGCCGCTGTATGTCACATAGCGGAACACATGCCGCTGCAGATTGCCGACTGCATCATGCTGGGAGATGATGGCTTCTTCCTCCTGCGCCAGCTTCACCTCATAGGCTCTGGCCGGGCCGCTGACGAAGAGCGCCCACATGGATGCGATCACCAGCAAAAGCATCACGGTGAGAAAGGCCGTGAACAAGATGCTGCGTCCGTTGATCTTCTGTTTCATACTCCAGCCTCCTTGCTTCTTGTTCCTTATTATACATGATTTCCCCACGAAAAAAAAGTTAAGGGCTTCAATGCATCGCGCGAAGCCCTTTGATGAAGCTGCTGCACAGCGCCGCGCTGCGGCGGCTGGCCGCTTCCTTATATTCCTCGAATGTCATGGCATTTCCTGCCTTCACCGCCACATCAGACAGTGAGCGAAGCACGATGAACGGGATGCCGTAATGCGTGCACACCTGGGCCACGCTGCCGGCTTCCATCTCCGCGCAGATCGCTTTGGGAAAGCGGGCGAGCAGCGCTGCTGCTTCATCCGCCCCGCTGATGAAACGGTCTCCGCTGGCGACGACGCCATGATGCACCCGTAAGCTGAGCTGGCGGGCCGCTTCGCTCGCCGCACGCTGCAGACGCGCATCCGCCTCGAACCACAGGCCGATGCCATCCTCGCCGTCGATCGGGCTGGTGTCATAATCATGCTGCACCACCGCCGTGCTGATGACGAGGTCGAGCACTTCTTCCGTATCCAGGATGCCGCCGGCCGTGCCGATGTTGATGACGGCATCCACGCTGCCTAAGCGCTCCAGCGCGATCGTCAGCGTCATGGCGCAGCTGCCTTTCCCTACGCCGCTCTTCATGACGGTGCACGCCTCTCCTTCCAGCATGCCTTCATACAGCCGCACGCCGGCGTGGCTGCAGACACGCACCTGATCCATATGATCGACGATGGCCTTCACTTCTTCTTCCATCGCTGCGACGATCAGTTTCATGCTGTCTCCTTCCTGCAGATGTAAAACTGCTTTTCTCCTTCTGTGATCCCTTCCTGGGTAAAATCGGTGCAGACCTGCACCGCATAGCCGCATGCGCGCAGCTGTTCCATGATCCACGTTGGATCATACACGCGCTGGATATGCTGCTCCAGCGCCGGGCGCCCTTCTTCATCATAGAATGCGAAGGTCTGATAGATGCAGTCATCCTCGCTTTCGATGGTCCACTGATATTCATGAGCGCCCACCCGGCCGGCTTCATTGTATTCTTCTTCAAATTCGCGCAGACGGTCCACGCTGTGCATGTCCACGATGAACACGCCGCCTTCGTTGAGGTGCGCATAGGTTCGCTGAAAGAAAGCAATCACTTCTTCCTCCTCCAGCAGATAATTGAAGCTGTCGCAGAGGCAGAGGATGCCGTCATATGTTCCGCCCTGCAGCTGGCGCATGTCCATGATGCTCCATTCCACCAGCTCGGCGCCCGCCTTGGCCTTTGCCGCCTCGATCATGGCCGGGCTGATGTCGCTGGCATGCATATGGTATCCCTTCTGCGCCAGCGCGATGGTGATCTCTCCGCTTCCGCAAGCGACCTCCATCACTTCCTTGCCGCTCACATGGCGCTGGATCAGTTCGACCCAGGCTGCGGTCGCTTCTTCGTCCTTGACCAGCGCGTCATAATATGACGCGAGCACATCATAGATCATAACGGCTTACCGGCAGGTCGGCATACAGCTTTTCCAGGCCGTATACATTTCGTTCCTGATGCTCAAAGATATGTACGATGATGTCTGAGGCGTCGATCAGGATCCAGCGGCTGTCCCGGCCGCCTTCAACATGATCGACCCGCATGCCATGCTCTGCCAGACGATCCTTCACATTGTCTGCCAGCGCAAAGACCTGACGCTGGTTGGATGCGCTGGCGATGACTACTTCGTCCACTGCAGGATTAAGGGAAGAAAACGCGAACACGAGGATATCCTCGCCTTTCTTTTCGCCGATCGCCTTCAGTATGATTTCCAGTTTTTCTTTCATTGCCCGTTTTTCTCCTTCTTCAGATATTCGCTCTGTTCTGCTTTTACGCGCATGAAGCCGCGGCGCAGGCTGCGCATGCACAGCGCGATCTGCTCGCTGCTGTCATATCCGCGTCCCGGCTCCAGCTTGTCTGCGCAATAGGTGATCATCGCGTAAGGCTGCGTGCAGTCTCCTTTGACATGATGATAGATGGCGCAGCGCACGCGTTTGTCTTGGCAGCCGTACAGCCGGCTGGCAAAAACGCTGCCCAGATAGCCGTGCCAGATGGCCGCCGGCTCATCCAGGTACTGCGGAAACAGCTGGCGCATCCAGATCTCCATCTGCGCCTTCGGCATCTCCTTGCACAGATCATGCAGCATGCCGGCTTCCCATGCCGCGCCTTCATCGAGATGATGCGCGTGCGCCAGCTGCGCGCTGAGCTGCGCCACCCGCACGCTGTGCGCATAGCGCCGCGATGACATATGTCCCTTCACGAAGCTCTCCAGATACAGGCGGTGCGCGCTGATGTAGCCCTTCACCGCCGGATGCAGATAACGCCAGCCGCTCCCCTCGCGGAGCTGCGTGGAGCTGATTGGAACGAGCCGCATCGGCCGATAGATCAGCGGATAAGGCGATCGGGGCACGCTTGTGTCTTCCCTGGAGAACACCACGATCTGCACCAGCTGAAGCAGCTCGTCGATGTCTTTCCAGCGCGGCAGCTGCAGCGCCTGATCGCTGCCGATCAGCCAGAAGAACGTATCGTCAGGATAACGCGCGATCAGCGCACGGGCGGTATCGACCGTATAGGAGACGCCGGGGCGCTCCAGCTCCATCGTGCACACGCGGATCCTGCGGTAAGGCGCCGCGGCGCGCTTCAACATGGCGACACGGTGCGCATCCTCGCTCAGCGCACGGCTCTTGAGGGGCGTATCATGCGTCGGCATCAGCCACACCTCGTCCATGCCCATCTTCAGCGCTTCCTTAGCGATCTGCAGATGCCCGGCGTGCACCGGGTCAAAGCTTCCTCCCAGCACTGCGATCTTCATCTCAGAGCCCCATCAGATTCTTCTTGCTGCGCCGATACAGCACGAATGTCCTGCCGATGCTGTGCACCAGCTCGCTGTCCGTAGCCTGCGCCAGCATGGCGGCCGCCTCTGCCGTGCTCAGCGGCGCAGTCTTGAGCAGATTGAGCTTGACCAGCTCATGCGCGCGCAGCGAATCGTCAAGCGTCGCGATCAGGTTGTCGCTGATGCCGTCCTTCCCGATCTGAAATAATGAGCGGTACTGCTGCGCCTGCGCTCTCAATATCTTTTTGTCTCGTGCATTCAACATATCATATCATCGCCTTTCTGAATGTGACGTTCACGTCTTTGTTCACTCGTACGCTGACCTCGCTGATCCCAGGGCTGATGCAGAACCAGCCAAGGCCGTGGATGACCACGTCGATCTTCGCTTTGCGCACCGGGCAGCTATAGGTGACCATCTGCTGCGGGTCGCTGTCCAGGGTGGGGGAAAGCAATCCGCCCAGATGCTTCTGCCACAGCGCATCCGCCTTCTCCAGCTTGCCCCTGTGCAGCTTCAGCCGGTCGCTGAAATAGGCGACCACCGTCCCCTTTTCTGCACATCGCACATCGAGGCGGACCATGCCGCCCAGGGCATAGCTTTGATCCTCATGCAGCTGATACACCTGCGGGCGAAGCGGCCGAAACGGGATCACCTCGCGCAGCACGGCATCCGGCGCATGCGTGAGCAGGGAATCATGCCTGGTGATCCCCGGCGTATCATAAAGCGTGTATTCCGGCATGGGCAGCGCCACGACATCGAGCGTCGTCCCCGGATGCGCCGAGGTCGTCAGATCGGCGTCATCGCACAGCGCGTTGAGCAGCGTGCTCTTGCCGGCATTGGCCATGCCCATGACGATCACATCGCGTCCATGGCGGTATTTCGCGATGGCGTTCTTCACTTCCTCCACGGAGTGATTGTCCGGATGATGCGGATTGCGGGCGAGATCGCCGCACATGACGATGCCTTCCACCCGGATCTCTTCTTCCTTCAGCCTTTGCAGCACGAACATCGCCAGCTTCTCATCTGAAAGCGTCTGCGGGAGCAGATCGCGCTTGGTGGCGATCATCACGATATCGCGTCCGGGCAGATGCCGCGAAAGGCCCGGCAGCATGTTGGCCTCGAAATCGAAGATGTCGACGACCCACAGGATGAGGGCGTCGTATCGGGCGATGCGCTGCAGCACCTGCGCGCCGTCGATCCCCTTCTGCATGGAGATCATCACATCGTCATAATGCCGGATGCGGAAGCAGCGCTGGCAATAGTCCTTTTCCAGATTCGGCGTATACCCGATCGCTTCGCGGTCCTCATCCTGCAGCCTGACGCCGCATCCCTTACAATATTTTGTCATCATATTCCCCCCTTTTGATCTTTCCCTGGCGTTCAAGCACGCGGAACACCATCTGTTCGAACACGCGGTTGACCTTCGTGCAGTTCAGATCGCGGCTCACCAGCGGCTTGGTCAGGATCGTATAGAAATGCATCCGGTTGGCGCCCAGCATGTCCGTCAGCAGCTGATCGCCGAGCACGGCCACCTGATGCGGCGCGTAATGCAGATCCCGCAGCATCTTGCGGTATGTCTGCTTCAGCGGCTTGCGGGCAAACGGATAGCACTTCGCGTCCACCGCGCCGGCAAACCGCTCCACGCGTTCCCGTTTATTGTTGGAGATGAAGACGACCTGGATGCCGGCATCCCTGACCCGGCGGACAAAGGCGATCGCCTGTGCGTCTGGAAGGGGCTCATCATGCGCGGCCAGAGTATTGTCGATATCGCACACGAGCACGCGGATCCCATGCCGTTTGAGCCGCTCCAGATCCAGCGTACGGTAGCTTTCCACATAATAATCAGGGGTAAACAGCTTCATGTCGCATCCTCCTCACATAGACGACATTATAACACAGAATGCGCGCGGATGGAAAAGCTTTTCACCGCATAAAAAACCGGCCTGTTCAAGACCGGTGCAAAGCTCATCCGATATGGTCGACCGTATCAAAGCGATAGCCCAGCCGCTTCATCTCGCGGATGAAGTCGTCCAGCGCTTCCCAGTTGCCCTTGTTGCTGGGATGAAGCAGATAGATGGCGCCGTTGTGGTAATGATCCATCATCGTCTTCAGCGCTTCTTCCTCGGAGACATCGCTGCCATAATCATAATACGCATGGCTCCAGAAATAGGTGCGGTAGCCCAGGTCGCAGACCATCTTCATCGCCCGTTCGCTGCATCCTCCCCGCGGAAAGCGGAAGATCTTCGGCATCGGCTCCCCGACGACCTCCAGATAAGTCTTTTCCTCCTGGGTGAGCTCCTCTACGAATGCATCGACCTGCTGGGCATTGGCCAGGGTCGTCATGTCATAGTGATGCCAGCTGTGATTGCCGATGACATGGCCGTGCTTCACCAGATCACGCACGAAGTCCGCTTCATCGCGGATATAGTTGCGCGTGAGGAAAAATGTCGCCTTGACCTCATATTCATTGAGCACATCCGCGATCTGCTTGATATACGTGATGTCGTTTCCGCCTTCATCGAAGGTAAGATAGATCACTTTCTCATCCGGACCGATATAATATGCGCCATATGTCTTCAGCCAGTCTGCGCTCTTTGCGGCCGTGTTGCGGGCATGTGCCTGCGATTTATCGAACCACCATTCAAACGATGTGTTATCGAACAGATCATGATTGTATTCGAGCTTCACGTTGAGCGGATTTTCCAGGATCTGCACGCTGCGGCTGAGGGATGTCTCATTGCCGTGGCTGTCGCTGACCGTATAGATGATCTCATACGTCCCTGCCTGATTGAAGTCGACGCGCGAATCCGTATGCACCCGATCGCTGATGTCGCCATCGCAATTGTCGTATGCGCTGTAGCCGGGCTCTTCATACTGATCGCCGATGAACAGCTTCAGCTGCGCATCGCCCTTCAGCCGCAGATCCGGCGCTTTGCCATCGATCACCTCGACCGTCCGCACGGCCCGCTTGTCGGCATTGTCCAGCGTATAGATGACCTGATATGTCCCCAGCCGGGACGTGTCCACCGTGCTCTCCATATGCAGATGATCGCTGTTGTCCATAAAGCGGTATACGCTCTTGGCGCCTGGATCCTGATAGGTCTCGTTCATGTTGACCTGCAGATGATCGCCGCCCACCAGCTCGAGGGTCGGGATGAAGATGCCGCTGAAGAACAGAAAGTGCACCAGCAGCGCCGCGATGCCGGCTATGATGAGCGATACGATCGAATAGACCACGATACGGCAGCGTGTGCTCATGATTCCACCTCAGTGACAGGGTATGACCCTGCCTGAACAATTATGCCTCAGCCGGAGCAAAACGCTGCATGAGCGACATGGCGCCGCGCACGCCGTCCACCGCGCTGGTGACGATGCCGCCGGCATAGCCTGCGCCCTCGCCCAGCGGCATGATGCCTTCGATGCTGGAGGTGAGCGTCTCGTCTCTGCACATGCGCAGCGGCGAGCTGCTGCGGCTTTCCACCGCGCTCAGGATCCCGCAGGTGGAAAAGCCCGGCAGCTGATGCTCGAAGTGCCCAAGCCCTTCTTCCAGCGCCGTGCTGATCGCGGCCGGAAAAAGATCATGCAGATCACAGAGCGTCACGCCCCTGGCATAGCTCGGCGCCACTTCGCCGATCTCAAGGGAGGGGCGGCGCGCCAGAAAGTCACGGACCTGCTGGGCCGGGGCACAATAGGATGAACCGCCCATCACGAAGGCCCGATGTTCCAGCTCTTCCTGAAAGCGCATGCCGTCAAAAGGACCACTGCCATAGTCGGCCGGCGTCACCTGGACGAGCAAGGCGCTGTTGGCATTGGCCTGATCGCGGGCATGCTCGCTCATGCCGTTGACGACCACGCCATGCGGCGCGCTGGCCGCGGGAACGACAAAGCCGCCCGGGCACATGCAGAAGGTGTAGACGCCGCGTCCGCCTGAGGTGCGGCTGCTCATGCGGTAGCTGGCCGCGCCTAGCCGGGGATGACCCGCATAACGGCCATACAGCGCCTGATCGATCATCTGCTGGGGATGCTCCACCCGCACGCCGACGGCAAATGCCTTGGCCTCCATCTGCATCCCGCAGGCATGCAGCGTGCGCATCGTATCCCGGGCACTGTGCCCGATGCAAAGCAGCGCCTGCTCGCAGGGCAGCTCTTCCCCGTTCACGATCAGCGCGCGCAAGGCGCCTGATGACAGAAGGAAATCCTCAGCCTGCGCGTCAAAGCGCACCTCTCCGCCCAAGGCGATGATCTCGCTGCGGATCGCCTTGACGATGCCGGAGAGGATATCCGTGCCGATATGCGGATGCGCCTCATACAAGATCTGCTCTGGCGCGCCGAAGCGCACGAGCTCCTCCAGCACATGATGACAGCGGGGATCCTTAGAGCGGGTGGTCAGCTTGCCATCGGAAAATGTCCCTGCTCCCCCTTCCCCGAACTGCACGTTGCACTGGGGATCGAGCTGTCCGCCGGCCCAGAATTCCCGGACGCGGCGGGTGCGTGTCTCCACGCAAGAGCCGCGCTCCAGGATGATGGGACGATAGCCGTTCTGCGCCAGCAGCAATCCGGCGAACATGCCGGAAGGGCCGAATCCGATCACGACCGGGCGGTGCGTCAAACGCTCGCTGCCTTGCTCAGGCAGCGTGAAGGGCGCCGCTTCGGCCCTGGCGACATCGCGCAGACGGCGGCGCAGCAGTGCTGCTTCATGGCGCACCTCGCACTCCAGCGTATACGAGAACATGATTGGATCCTTGCGGGCGTCGATGCTTTCCCGTACGATCGAAAAGCGGATCAGTTCATCCTTGCTGATCCGCAGTTTTTTACAAAGCTTTTCTTCCAGCTGATCCAGATCTTCGTCGATGGTCAGCTTCACCTGTGATACTCTGAGCATACGTCCTCCTAATACAGAACCTTCATCCAGGCAAAGCGCCTGGAAAGCAAGATGATCGCTGCGGCCAGCAGCTGGCTGGCAGCGAGCACGAGCAGATAGACGAGCAGATGATGTCCGCCCAGCAACGAGAGTAACGGCATCGCAAACAGGATATGCGATACATAGATGAGCTGCGAGGACTGCCGCAGAAACTGATGCAGCGGGGCAGCCGGTCCGCGCACCTGCAGCAGCGCGCCCACCAGAAAATAGACGAAGGGCACCATCATCACATACATGCTGGTCAGATCATGCATGTTGCCGCTGAGCCAGGCGATGCCCTCTTCCCCAAGCAGGAGCAGATAAGAGATGCCCATGCCCAGCGCATGCTCACGTTTGCTGCGCACTGGCGCACGCTGCAGCAGCGCCCCCAGCAAGATGAAGATCGGGCCGAAGAAGATGCCGTTGCGCGCCGTGGTGAACACGCTGAGGTATGCCGAGACGGTATTGCCCAATACCGGGATCTGGCAAAGGACATCGCCGTACACATTGACAGCGGATCCGGCGAGATACAACATCCCGCACACGATGAGGCTCTTCTTCATCCCGCAGTTCAGATAGAGCAGGTAGACGATGAGCGTCGCAAGCATCAGCGCCGGCAAGAACCACAGATGATAATAGCTGCCGTTGAAGACGCAGTCAAACAGCCAGCGCAGGATCGATGCGCCATTGTGCAGCTGGATGGCGGTATACGGCAGATAGATGATCGTCCAGACCAGATACAGCGTGCCGATGCGCCGAAGAAAATGCTTCAATTGCGCAAGGTTGACCTCATCGCGCCAGCCGGCCTGCACATCGATGCGCCGGAAGAACAAAAAGGCGCTGACGGTGAAGAAAAACGGCACGGCGATGCGGCAGACGGCCTGCAGGACGATCATGTTGAGATCGGCCGAGATGTCCGCCAGCGGAAATGTATGAATGTAAACCACCAGCAGGGCGCTGATGTATTTGGCGATGTCAATGGCGGTATAGCTCTTGCTTTTCATTGTCATCCCTTCCTGATATAGATCCGCGGCACCCGGGCGGTGATCCGCGTCAGTGTCTCATTGTTGATGGTATGCGCCGCGCGGCTCATGGCATCCACGCTCACGCGCTCGCTTCCCTGTGTTCCGATGAGCGTAACGACGTCTCCCTCTTGGACATCCTCCACCTCGCTCACATCGATCATCAGCTGATCCATGCAGATGTTGCCGATGATCGGCACGCGCACGCCATGAAGCAGCACCTCAAAGCCGGTGTTGGAGAGGATGCGGGGAATGCCGTCCGCATAGCCGATGGATACGCTGGCCACCTTCGTCTCGCGCTCAGCGCGGAAATGGCGGCCATAGCTTACGCTGACCCCCGGTGCGATCGTCTTGACCATCGTCACGTTCGCATGCAGCGAGAGGATCGGATGAAAGTCCGGCGCGGTGTTGATCGGGATCTGATCATCGCTCGTCACGCCCATGTACAACAGTCCCGGGCGCACATAGTCATAGTGCAGATCGGGATAGTTGAGGATGCCATAGCTGTTTTGCAGATGGCGCACGCCACAGTCGAAGCCGGCGGCCTGAATGTCGCTGAGCACCCGATCGAACAGCTCGATCTGATGCGCCGTGAACGCCAGGTCCTCTTCCGTATGCGAATCGCTCACGCTGAAATGAGAGAAGATGCCGGTGACCTTCACGTGCTTCATCGCATACATCTTGAGGATCTCTTCGATATGATAGGCGTGATCCTGCACGATGACGCCGATGCGGCTCATGCCGGTATCGGCCTTGACATGCGCTTCGATCACGCAGCCCTGCGCCTTCGCGTAGGCTTCGAGCTTCTTGGCATAAGGAAGGTCGACGAGCGTCTGGATCAGATCACATTCATGCAGATAGTGAAAATGCGCAGGCGGCGTGTAGCCCAGGATCAGGATAGGGCTGTGAATGCCGTGTTCGCGCAGGTGCACGCCCTCATCGACGCTGCTGACCGCGAAGAAATCGACGCCGCAGCGCTCCAGCTCCCGCGTGCATTCCACATCCCCATGGCCATAGGCATCCGCCTTGACGATGCCCATGATCTTGCTGGATGCAGGGATGAGCTGACGGATCTGCTGGACATTGTGATCGATCTGGGTCAGATCGATCTGGGCCCAGGCGCGGCTCTTACTGTTCAGCACGGCCATCACCCCCAGCTTTGCGCTGCAGCGCAAGATCCACCAGATCATCGATCAATTGCGGAAAGGGGATGCCGATCTCCTTCATCATGGAAGGATAACGGGAGGTCGCGGTAAATCCAGGAATGGTGTTGAGCTCGTTGAAGATGATCGTGCGGGACGGCGTGACGAACATGTCCACGCGGGTCATGCCGCTGCAGTTCATGGCGCGGTAAGCTCTCTTCGCCATGTCGCGCGCGGCCTCAAACAGCTCCTCATCGATGCGCGCCGGGCAATAGATGGCCGCATCCTTCATCTCATATTTACCTTCATAATCGAAGAAGCTGCCGGCGATCTCGATCTCATCGACGCTGCCCGCGATCACTTCCTCATTGCCCATGACGGCGCAGCCGATCTCAAAGCCTTCGATGGCCTTCTCCAGGATGACCTTGCCTTTTCCATCGTGATAGAACGCGTCCGCAAGCGCCTGCGCAAACCCTTCTTCGCCTTCGATGCAATGGATGCCATAACTGCTTCCGGCATTGCATGGCTTGATGAAGAACGGCAGGCCGAGCTGATCACGCGCGGCGGCGAACACTTCGGCAGGATCGCGGTGCTCCCAGGCATACACGCTCATATACGGCGCGCAAGGGATGCCGGCATGCTCGACGATGATATGCGTCATCTCTTTATCCATGCAGATGGCGCTGCTCATGTGGTCGCAGCCCACATACGGGATATCGCTCAGCTCGAACAGCCCCTGAATGGTGCCGTCCTCTCCATTCTTCCCATGCAGAACGGGAAAAATACAGTCCAGATGACGGATCTCATAAGATCCTTCGTGCAGGATGAGCAGTCCGTCGTGGGTCAGCGCGCAAGGGGTGCATTTCTCCTGCTGCCAGCGGTCATGCTCCAGGGCGTCGATGCTTCCCTCATACAGGAACCACTCGCCTTCCTTGGAGATCGCGATCATCGTGATCGCATAACGCTCTGTGCGGATCTGCCGCAGCAGGCTGGCCGCTGAGTGCAGAGATACCGCATATTCACTTGATTTTCCGCCGAATACGACGCCAAGCGCTGTCTTATTCATGTTCAACACTTCCTTTGTCCTTTTCCGTGAGACAGTCGACGACACTGTCCATATGCATGCCGCGCGATCCTTTGACCAGGATCATGCACGGCGCGTCAAGCTCGTTCATCAGCGATCGCTGCATCGCTTCCTTCGTCTCAAAATGGGTGACATCCTTCATGCCGGCGTTGATGGCGCCCTGTGCCGTAAAGCGGGACATCTCTCCCCATGTGCACAATCGGTCGATGCCGTATTCCGCCACGGCCTTGCCCACCGCATAATGCAGCATCGGGCCGGCTTCTCCCATGTCCAGCATGTCGGACAGCGCGGCTACCCGGCGCGGCACATCGAAGTCATGCAGCGTCTTGAGCGCGGCCAGCGCGCTCTGCCGGTTCGATTTATAAGAATCATCCAGGATCCATCCTTGTCTGACCGCGATCACGTCGTTGCGCATCCCGGTCTTCTCGATGTGGGCGAGCCCTGCGAGGATCTCTTCCTCGCTGAGCCCAAGCGCCTTGGCGGCGTAGATGGCCGGCAGGGCGTTGAGCACCTGGTGCGCGCCATAGACGTTCATGTAGACTTCCGCCGCCATCAGGTTGGTGCAGAAGCGAAGCCCGTCCGCGCCCTGCTGGATCCTGCCGTAGCTGAACAGATCCTGTTCCCGGCTGCTGCCGAAGCTCTCCACCGTGACGCCTGCGGGCAGCTGTTCCGCAGCGAGGGCGGCGGACAGCACCGGCTGTTCCCCATTATACAGCAATACGCCGTTTTCCTTCAGTCCATGCACGATTTCCGCCTTGGCGCGGGCGATGTTTTCCAGAGAGCCGAGATTTTCCAGATGCGCTTCGCCCACATTGGTGATGATGGCGATATCCGGCTTCACCATGCGGGTGAGCAGGTCGATCTCGCCGCGGTTCTCCATGCCCATCTCCACCACGGCCACCTGATCCTCCTCTGACAGCTCCAGCAGCGTCAGCGGGACGCCGATCTCATTGTTGCGGTTGCCCTTGGTCTTGCCGGTCACATAGCGGCGGGAGAGCATGCTGCTGAGGATGTCCTTGACCGATGTCTTGCCATTGCTGCCGGTGATGCCGATCACCACCAGATCGAGCGAATCGCGGTAGGCAGACGCCAGCTTCTGCAATGCCTGCAGCGTGTCGTCCACGCCGATCACCGGTATGCCATGGGGATGGTCAGGATGATCCTTCTGCCACAGCAAGGCGCCTGCGCCCTGCGCGATGGCCTGCGCGGCATAATCGTGCCCGTCGAAGCGTTCTCCGACAAGCGGAATGAAAAGAGAACCTCTTCCGCAGCTGCGCGAGTCCGTGCTCACGCCGCTGATCACGGCATCGAGGTCTCCTCCCTCTATCAGATCCGCATCCAGCATTTGGATGACGGAGTCAATGGTTCGTAAAATCATTTCATTCACCTCATCGCGTCAGATCTCTTTCATCTGAGCCCATATATTATAGCATAGTTTCATTACTGCGGAATATTTTTGGCCGGAATTATGAAAACAATTCCGTCACTTTGTTTCAGTCCGACGCTTTTGCTTACATCGCCTTTCATTTCTCCCGATTTTACATTTGTCAGATATCATCTTACATAGATTTTACATTTTTCTGCGATTTTATCGTTGTTTTTTACAATTATTTTAACTATAGTTAATCTGACAAGCAAAAAGGGGTGTCTTTAATGTCAACAACCAACTTCTTGAGTCTGCTGGGCGGTCTCGCCCTTTTCCTCTATGGAATGCAGATGATGAGTTCCGGTCTGGAGGCGGCTGCCGGCGACCGGATGAAGGAAATTCTTGAAAAACTCACCAGCAACCGCTTCCTCGGCGTGCTGGTCGGCGCAGCGATCACCGCGGTCATCCAGTCATCGAGCGCGACGACGGTCATGACCGTCGGCTTCGTCAATGCCGGCATGATGTCGCTGACGCAGGCCGTATGGATCATCATGGGCGCCAACATCGGAACGACCATCACCGGACAGCTGATCGCCCTGGATGTGGGCGCGATCGCGCCGCTCATCGCCTTCATCGGCGTGGTGCTGGTCGTCTTCATCAAGAAGCCGCAGCTTCAGCACATCGGCACGATCTTCGCCGGCCTGGGCGTATTGTTCATCGGCATGGAGATGATGAGCTCGGCCATGCTTCCGCTGCGCGAAGAACCGGCGTTCATCCAGATCATGACATCGTTCTCCAACCCGCTGCTGGGCATCCTGGCCGGCGCCGTCTTCACGGCCGTCATCCAATCATCCAGCGCGTCGGTCGGCATCCTGCAGGCCCTGGCGACCAGCGGGCTGATCGGGCTTGACGGCGCGGTCTATGTGCTGTTCGGCCAGAACATCGGCACTTGCATCACCGCCGTGCTCGCCAGCATCGGCACCGGGCGTGAGGCCAAGCAGACGACGATCATCCACCTGACATTCAACCTGATCGGTACGGCGATCTTCACGACCGTCTGCATCCTGACCGCCAACACATCGCTTTCCCTGACCGATCTGGTCTCTTCATGGACACCAGGCAATCCGGCAGGGCAGATCGCCAACATGCATACGCTGTTCAACGTCGTCACCACGCTGCTGCTGCTGCCGTTTGGCACCTACCTGGCTGCCTTCGCGCAGAAGGTGCTGCCGCTGAAGGATGAGCCGAAATCAGAAGTTCTGCAGTTCCTCAAGCCGCTCCCCTCTTACACCAAGGCCATCGGAAAATCTGCTATTTCACTGCAGCAGGTGGACGAGGAGATCGCGCATATGATCGAGCTGGCGCAGCGCAATGTGGAGCAGGGCTTTGAACAGCTGCTGAAATATGACCGCAAGATCGGCGAGGAGATCATCAAGCGGGAAGAGACCGTGGACACGCTCAACAAAGAGATCGCAGATTATATCACCAAGGCGATGAGCATGGAGATCAGCAATGAGACCAGCGTTGCCTTAGGCGCCTATTATCACCAGATCATGGATATCGAACGCATCAGCGACTATGCGGTCAAGATGGAATATTATGGACGCGAGCATCTGCAGGGCCGTCTCAACGACGAAGAGAAGAGCACGATCCAGTCGATGCGCAGCATGTGCGAAGAGATGCTGGCTGCCCTGCGTGACCTGAACAATCAGGAAACGCTGCGCAAGCAAAGCGAGGAAGTCAGCGGGAACCTGCGCCGCCGTCAGATGCAGCGCATGAAGGAAAAGAACATCTCCAGCGAGATCAGCATGATGTTCTCCCAGCTGCTCACCGATTTCGAGCGCATCAGCGGGCACGCCTTGAACATCGCGCAGGATTATGCGCTGATCGACCACACCGTACAGAGCAATGCCTGATCGATCGAGAACACCTTCGGGTGTTCTTTTTTGTATCCGTTTACAAAGCATTCGCTCTTTCACATATTTTCCCTTATTTTAAACATTGTTTCGCTATAGAGATTTCATATACTATAAACGTGCAAGGAAGTATTCCTTGCGTGTATGAAATTCATTCCCCTAATGATATTCATACAATTTTCTATCCCCTTAATAATAGAGAAAAGGCCGGCTCCCCCCTTAGCCGGCCTTTTCTCATGCTCTTCGATCCCGCTTTCTCTTCCAGGCGATGATCCACAGGCAGAGCAGGATGCCGCACAATGCGCCGAGGCTGTCCAGCGCGACATCGCTGAGCTGCGCGCTCCTGCCCATGACCATCATCTGATGCAGCTCATCGCTGCACGCATACAGCGCGCAGATGATCCAGGCGGCTGCCGCCTTTGCCTTCCCCGCATGAAACAGCGCCATGTACACACAGATGCCCAGCAGCGCATAGATGGAAAAATGCGCGCCCTTGCGGATGAGAAAGCTGAGCATATCCGCGTCGAGCCATGCCGCAAAGGGCAAAAGCAGATCGACGAATACGCCGCTCTTGGCATCCGAGGCGCTGGCTGTATCCGAGGAGAAAAAGAAGATCAGCGCCATGATCGCCAGAGCAGCCATGCTCCAGCACATGCATGCTTTCTTCTGTCTCATTTCACGCCCTCCTTTCCTGCAGCGTCTCACTGAGATGGTGAAGCGCTTCTTCCAGATCTGCCGTCGCTGAAAATGACAGCGTAAGCGATGCGCCCTGCAGCGCGTCGACGGCTATGCCCTCCTGCATCAGATCGTCAGTATTTAGCGTGCAGACATAGGGCAGCTGAAAATGATAGCGGATCGTCGATTCTTCCAGGCGCGTCAGCTCCCACCCCGCCTCTTGTGCAAATCGCATGAGCGTATCATGCCGGCGGCGGTACCGGCGCTTGAGCCGTGTGATCCGGCGATGCAGATGACCGTCCGCGATGTAAGAAGCGAAGGCGATCTGTTCCAGCTTGGATGCGCCGGGACCATAGTCATCCCGCGCGCGGTAACGCGCGGCCAGCGCGCGGGGAAGGATCATGTAGCTGATGCGCAGCGCCGGCAGCAGGATGCGGGAAAACGAGCCCAGATAGACGCTGGACAGCTCCTCGCTGAAGCTGCCCATCGCGGTGGCGCCAGGGCGCAGATAGGACAGCTCCCCGTTGTGATCATCCTCGATCAGCAGGATGCCGCGTGCCTGGATCTCGCGCATCAGCGCTTCCTGATGCGCGCGGGAAAATGAGCGGGCATCCAGAAGCGCAGGAGGATACAGGTAGATCACATCTGCATCCGGCAGCGAACGGCTGGACAAAGGCGCGCTGATGGGCCGCACCTTCATGCCGTAATCCTCAAATACGCGCTGTGCCTGCCGGTAGGCGCCCTGCTGCAGCGCGGCGCTTTGCCCATGCTCCAGCAGCCCGCACAGCTGATAGAGCAGCGATTGCACGCTTGCGCCGATCACGACTTGTTCCCGGGATGCCCATATGCCGCGTTCGCTGGCATAGCGGGCCAAAGACGCGCGCAGCACGCTTTCCCCCTGAGCATCGCCATAGGAGCCGATATCCGCGTCATTCATCGCCTTCTTCAGATACTGCCGCCAGATGATCAGCTCGCTCTCTTCCGGAAGCACGGACTGAGAGCGCAGATCGTAGCGAAGCGCAGGCCGGGGATGCGCGGAAAAGCGCAGCAGCTCCTCATGCAGGCGGCGGTTTTGCTCGCTCATCGCGACATAATACCCTTTCTGGGCGCGCGCCGTGATGTATCCTTCCAGCTGCAGCTGGGCAAAGGCATGCTCGACGGTCGTCTTGGATAAGTGGAACTGCTCCACGCATGCGCGGATGCTGGGCAGCTTTTCTCCCTGGCGGTGCGTCCCATCCAGGATCTCGCTGCGGATGCGCGCACAGATGATCTCATATTTCTTCATTGTCTCACCTCTCCCAGTATAACACAGCTGTCCCCTTTTTTTATTCTGTTTCTGTGCATTTTATTCGATACAGTCATCCGCTATAATGCACATATGAAAGCGAGGAGTGCATATGAAAAATTATGGAACAAGAGAAATGGTGCTTGCGGCGCTGGGCATCGCATTGGTGTATATCACGACCATGTTCATCAAGCTGCCTAACTCGATCGGCGGATACCTGAACCTGGGAGATGGCTTCATCTTGTTGTTTGCTGGTTTCCTGCATCCGTTCACGGCCTTCTTGGTCGGCGGATTGGGCAGCGCGCTGGCTGATCTGACCGGCGGATACGGCACGTATGCCATCGCCACCCTGATCATCAAGGGCATAGAGGGCGGCCTCATCGCCCTGCTCGTCCGCCGAAATGCACGGCTGCGTTTCCCGGCCTATATCATCGGCGCATTGATCATGATCGGCGGATATTATGTCACCGATTCCCTGCTCAACGCCTCCTGGATCGTCGGTCTGGGCGGCATCGTGGGCAATATCTTCCAGGCTGCGGCAGGCATCCTGATCGCCGCAGCGGCCACACCGCTGCTCAGAAAGCTGCTGAAGCAGCAAGAGGAATAAAACATGCGATACGTTTCGGCGTATCGCATGTTTTTTCTATTCTGCATATCGCGCTTATTTGCGGCCGTGGCGGCGGTGGCGAAACTGCATCAGCCACGTGTGGCGGTCCTGCTTCGGTGTTTCCTTCAGCTCCTGCGCATGCGCCTCTGCCTCTTTCATCAGCTCGACCTGCGCATCCAGCGGCGGCAGGCCATTGTCGATGATTTCATAACATCCGGATCTGTCCATATTTCTCGCCTTGACGTTATCGCGCCACATCAGCTCCATGTCATGCAAGATGCGCGCCTTCTGCTTCGGGTCATAGATCGGACAGCCGACCTCCACCCGCTTTTCCGTGTTGCGGGTCATCATGTCTGCGCTGGCGATGTATAAGCGGCAGTGCGGATCATAGCCGAAGCAATAGACACGGGCATGTTCCAGATAGCGGCCGACGATGCTGTGCACTTCGATGTGCTCCGTTTGTCCCGGCACGCCTGGAAGCAGGCAGCAGATCCCGCGGATGATCAGGCGGACCTGCACGCCGGCCGCGCTGGCCTTCTGCAGCCGGTCGATGATGTCCCGGTCAGTCATGGAATTCATCTTCATGAAGATCCGGGCCGGCACATTCTCCGCTGCGCGGTCGATCTCCGCGTCGATCAGCTCAAGGATGCGCGCCTTGAGCGAATACGGAGAGACGAGCAATTCGCGGTAATTCCCCTGCAGATTGCCGATGGCCATGTTCTGGAAGAAATTAACCGCATCCTGCCCGATGCTCTTCCGCGCGGTCATATAGCTGTAATCCGTATACTGCGCGCTCGTCTTCTCATTGTAGTTTCCGGTGCCGATCTGCGTAAAATATTGGACCTCATTCCCCACGGAGCGAGTGATCAGGCAGAGCTTGGAGTGCACCTTGTAATTCTCGATGCCATACAGCACATTGCATCCGCTGTTCTCCAGCAGTTCGGCATACTCGATATTGTTCTGTTCGTCAAAACGCGCGCGCAGCTCCATGAGCACGGTCACATCTTTGCCATTGTCGGCGGCCTCCACCAGATGGCGGATGATCTTGGAGTTGCGAGCCAGCCGGTACACCGTGATGCGGATCGATGTCACATCCGGATCGCGGGCCGCTTCCTTGAGCAGGCGCAGGAACGGATCGATCGATTCATACGGATAGAACAGCAGCGCATCCTGTTTCAGCAGCTGATCCATGATGGGCCGCTCCATGGAGAGATCGCGGGATGGCTGCGGCTGAAACGGCGGATACAGCAGAGCAGCCAAGCGATCCTTATGCTTGGACAGCGCAAAGACATAGGACAGATCCAGCGGCGTGCGGGAAACGAAGACCTGTTCTTCCTTCAGCTGCAGATGCTCGCACAGATAAGCGACGAACTTGCGGTCCGCCTCCCGATACACCTCCAGGCGGATCGGCGCGAGACGGCGGCGCTTTTTCAGGATCTTCTTCATCTGCTGGCGATAATCCTCATCCTCATCATTCACGCCGGCATCCAGGTTGATGTCCGCGTTGCGCGTGACCGAAACGATCATGGTCATCTGCACCTCATAGCCGGTGAACAGCTCTTTAACATAGGCGGCAACGATATCCTCCAGCAGGATGAGCCGCAGAGAGTCTTCCTTGAACACCGTAAAGGTGCGCGGCAGCGTATCCGGGATCGGAACGAGCCCGTAGAGCTCCTTCTTCTTCGCGGACAGCCGGATCATCACATACAGCTTCTTGTTGGCCATATGCGGAAAAGGATGATGGATATCGATGATCTGCGGCGAAAGGATCGGCAGCACCCGGTTCAGGAAATAAGCGCGCACCCGCTTTTCTTCCTCTCGGGAAAGATGGGAAAAGCGCACCCGGTGGATCAGCGGCTTGAGCTCATTGCGCACATTCTTATAAATGGAATCGCGAAGCAGATACAGCTTCTTCGTCTCCCGATAGATGGCTTGCAGCTGCTGCTGCGCGTTCATCCCGGATTTATTGTCAATATGCTCTTCATCCAGGATGGACAAGTCATACAGGCTGCCGCAGCGGACCATGTAAAACTCATCGAGGTTGCTGGTAAAGATCGAGATGAACTTCAGCCGCTCCAGCAGCGGCACATCGCGGTCAGCCGCTTCCTCCAGCACGCGTTCGTTGAATTTCAGCCAGGACAGCTCGCGGTTCTGCGTATATTCGTAGCTGTGTGCCATGGTTCTTCCTCCTTCTCTCACTGAGGCATTACGCCTGTGATCTCCATCAGATAGCCTTCCCGGATGCCGTTGCGGCAGACCTTCAGCTGCTCACAGCCGAAATGCTGCATGACCCCTTTCAGGATGAGAAAGCCCGGGATCAGGGTATGGATGCGGTCAGGCTTGCACCGCAGGATCATATGCGCGGCATCGCTGCCTGACAGCAGCTGCTGCTGGAGCTGTTCGAGCTGGGCAAGGCTGATCGCCTCTCCTTTCCGCTCCAGCGCGCCGCTGCGCAGAAGCAGCTTTTCCACGGCGCGCGCCGTTCCTCCGGCTGCCGCCAGCAGCTTTCCTTCAGGCTTGACCTCGCTGCTCAGCAAGGCTCCTTCCACATACAAACTGATTTCTTTGCGCTCCTGGGCCGTGGGGATGATGTCATGCACGAAGCGGTTATACAAGTTCAGCGAACCGATCGGCAGCGAACATGAGCTCTGTGCTTTTCCCTCCGCAAATCTCACCAGCTCTGTGCTGCCGCCGCCGATATCGATGAAAAGCCCGTCTTCCGCGGAAAGCTGGATCGCAGCACCGCGAAAGCTGAGCCGTCCTTCCTCTTCTCCGCTGATCAGACAGATCTTCATTCCGGTCTTCTTTTTGACCTGCGTGATGACTTCTTCCGTATTGTCGATATTGCGCAGCGACGCGGTCGCAAACACGGAACATTGTTCGATCTGCAAGTGTTCGAGCACTTTCTTGAATGATTCCAGCGTGCTGCAGATCTCGCAGATCCCCTCACGGTTCAGCCGGCCGTCTTTCACATAAGAAACGATTCCGGCCGTGGCCTTTTTAGAAAACAGCAGGCGAAACTTACCGTTTCGCAGGCGATAGACATTCATGCGGATCGTATTCGATCCCAGATCAATGACAGCGTAAATCATAGTACAGTCTCCCCTTTCGTTCAGAATAGCATACCTCGCGCCATTCTTCCATCAGCATGATGTAAAATCATAGTAAATTATCTGGCTGTAGGCATGAGCTCGCTGAGCAGCCCTTCAAAGCACAGGCCCCAGGCATGCGGGGCTTGTTCCTGCAAGGTCTTCCGCATAGCTGCTTCCACAAAGCGAGCGGCTCGCTCCACGCTCTGGCGCAGCGTTTCATGGCGCAGCAGGCTTCCGGCGATCACCGCGGCAAAGACATCACCGCTGCCAGGACGGCCTTCACCGACTTTTTCGTTCCACACCTCATCTGCTTTTCCCTCCGCGTAGATGAAGCTGCAGCAGCGCCCGTCCAATTCAAGGCCGCTCACGACCACGTTTCTGGTTCCGGCAGCACACAGTTCCTCGCAGCAGGAAAGCAGAAAATCGCGTGATGGAAAAGCGTCCGGATAAGGTCTGCCGCACAACAAGCAAAGTTCCGTCAAATTAGGCAGCAGCACGCCTGCCTCGCTGGCCAATGAGCGCATCTGTGTGATGATCTCTTTGGTGATGGTCGGATAAGGACGGCCGCCGTCTCCCAGCACCGGATCGATGAGGACAAGAGCATCTTCCTTGAGCAGCTGCAGACATGAGCGGGCAATCTGTGCTTGCGTCGGGTTGCTGAGAAACCCGGTGCACAGCGCGTCAAAACGCAGTCCTTCTTTGCGATAGCTTTCCAAATAAGCCGGCAGCTGATCACTGAGGTCGATCATATGATAGTGCGGAAATTCCGTGTGCATGGAAAGCACGGCTGTCGGGATCGCTACGCCCTGATGCCCCATGGCGGAAAGGATCGGCAAGATGACACTGATGGAACAGCGCCCGAATCCGCTCAGATCATTAAATATTGCCGCCTGTTTCTGTTCCATTTGATTTCCCCCTTGCTAAAGAAAAAACTCACAGACGAAGCAGCCTGTGAGCATTGTGTTTTCTGGCGGAGAGTGTGGGATTCGAACCCACGTGCCCGTGAGGACTACTGCATTTCGAGTGCAGCTCGTTATGACCGCTTCGATAACTCTCCGTTCGCGCTTATCCGCAGCCACCTTTTGAAAGCATGACAATATAAGTTTACACCATTGCGGAACGAATATCAAGCTTTCCTCACATTTTCGTCTCAAGAGATAAAGTCGAGCACGACGATCTCAGGCAGATTGTTAAATCGCGGCAAGATCTTTGGATTAGAGCTCAAACCTCTCGTAATGATCATGTTCATGGCAGCAAAGGAGTGCAAGCCATCCTCATAGGGTGGAAAATAACCCTGGTCTCCCCCAAATACACCGCCAAGAAAAGGTAGCCGCACTTGTCCGCCATGATTGTGTCCGCATAAGACATAGTCGATCTGCCAAATTGCAGAGGCATCGGAAAAGACAAAGCTGTCCGGCCGATGCGACAGCATGATCTTCAGCCTCGATGTGTCGCAGAAATCACTGAGAAACGCATGATCCTGTGCATCCATCGTATCCGCTGTCGTCTTGGCGTCGGTCCGGGAAAACGCATAATCATAGAATCCGCCGATGCGCACCGCATTCCCCGCGATCTCGACATCCACATATTGTTCATCCAGCACGATCGCGCCGGCTTCTTCCAGCTGTGTGATCAGATCCGGATGTGCGGCCATATAAGCCAGTTCATGATTGCCCAGCGCATAGTAGACCGGAACTTTGGCAGACAACCGCTCGATCTCAGAAAGCAGCCAGCTGATGTCATCGCTGTCCGCATTCAGCATATCTCCATCCATGAACACCACATCTGGTTCCAGTTCGAGGATGCGCTCGATCAATTCCTCATTATCATCACGAAAGATATGATCATGCTGATCCGAGATCAGGACGGCCCGCATCGGCGTATTTACTTTTTCGCTGCTCAAAGTAAAAGTCGTAAGACTGAGCACATGGTAAGAACACCAGATGCTGATCACACAAAGCAAGAGCAGCAGCAGAAGGATGATCGATATCATTTTTATCACTCTTTTCAAGGTGCATCATCTCCAGCTTCTCATATGTAGTTATACTGTACCACGTTCATCTTGTTTTTTCCAAGAACGAGTTCATCTGCAGTATGTCCCATTCAGAAATTTTCATGCATACGACATGAACTGTCAACACTCTGTAACAAACTGCTTTTCCCCCTCTTCCCTAGAAGCGTTTGACATATTATAATGAATTCGTTTTGCGGCGCACAGCAAGACATGGGTCTTACACATCCATTTCATTGGAAAAGAAAGGGGCATGTCAGAATGTGCGATCTGCCAGGTTTTCACATGAAAACATTTTTTCGCAGGCTGACAGCCGCTGTGCTGGCAGCGACCATGCTGTTTTCAAGCAGCATTCCGACAACCGTTTTCGCAGCTGAACCGTCAACGGAAGCAGCATCTACCGATGTACAGCTTCAGAACGGAACAGCGATCATTCCATCCGGAAGCGAAGAAGCAACGGTCAAGCAGATCTTATTTGACGCACTGGTGGTCAACAAAGAGGGAGTTGACCCGCAGTCACTGGAGTGGGAGTACTATTGCACAGGAAAAAATGGACTTCTCACCAACGATGCCTGGGGATCGATCAACGGGTTCACCAGCGAAAAGAAAGTCGTATTTGTACCAACCACATTCACCCATCCGGCATTGGCAGACAACAGTGATGGCAGCTATCAAGTGCGCATCGCCGGAACTGATACGGAGGTCACATTATCCAAGCATGCAAAAGGAAGCAGTTCCATCATCCTGAATGAGGAGATCAGCCCAGTAAACCTGATCTACAACGAGGACATGAGCGTCGACTATGACGCGCTTCGTGAAGCGATCTTCCAGAGCATGGTCAAGGAAACATCACCGCAGCTGAGCGTTTCTGATGTCACGATCGAATACTATGCAAAAGCAGAATCCGGATCAGTCGGTGATATCGGCAAAGCATGGGTGCCGCTGGAGGGCGGAAAAAATGTATTAACTTATCCGGCCATCTCTGCCGGCAAGCAGCAGATCAGGATCACTTATGCCGGCAATGACGTTTACTTTGAAACAAGTGTTGAAGCAACATTGACCATCAAGGATCGTCCACAGGCTGAATTTGTTCTTAATGAGGCTCCGTACGAAGCTCGATTGATCTACAATGAGGACATGTCTCTTGATTTTGAAGCATTGGAAGATGCCATCTATCGCGCAGTGATCAAGAGCAGCACCCCGCAGCTGAGCGTTTCTGATGTCACGATCGAATACTATGCATCTGATTCTTTAACAGGAGCAACAAAAGCATGGATGCCGTTGAAAGGCGGAAGCGAGAGCATTTTGGGGGTAACGGTAAACTATCCGGCCATCTCTGCCGGCACGCAGCAGATCCGCATCTCCTTTAACGGAGATCGTGAATATTCAGCGAGTCAGATAGAGGCAGAGGTAGTCATTCAGGATCGTCCGCAACCGGAAATCACGCTGAATGAAGCACCGTATACGATCGGCATGGTTTATGCGGATGAGAAGAACATCGATTACGAGGCAACCGAACAGGCCATCATCGATGCAGTGATCGCTTCCGCGCAGCCGGACATCCGGGATGAACTTCATGTGCAGTACAACGCCAACTTCACTGGCAGTGATCTCTTCGATGACTTCAAGGATCTGAACAATACAGATGCGCTGACAAAGCGTTTCGAAGTGGGCAAACAGGAGATCAAGCTGAGCTGGGATGGCAACAGAGAGTACAGCGGATGGAGCACGATCATTGAAGCAGAAATGACTGATGATCGTATCGCTTCCTCCATCGCGGTCAATGAAGGTGCTTCCTTCACTTACAATGTCGATCCTGCAGTCATGAAGCAGGCGATCCTGGACAATGTGATCGACTGGGAAAATTCTACGCTGCCGGCAAAGGAAACCCTGTCCGCAGATGATTTCACCTTCACTTACTATGCCACTGCTTCTACTGGTTCGCTGGGAGAATTAGGCAAGGCTTGGGCGCCGATCGAAGGCGGAACGATCACGCTGATCAATTATCCGCAGATGGGTGCCGGAGAGCAGCAGATCCGCATCGTCTTCAATGGCAACAGTGAATATCGGCCAAGCGAAACAGCAGAAACGACAGTAAGCGTCAATAAGGCCAAGGTCAAGGTCTCTGTTCATTCCACGAACATCTATGCCGACGAGGCCCTGCCTGCAGATTTCATCACCACGGATCCGCAGGACAAATTCGATATCTACACGGTATATGCCGGCATCACGAGCAACGTGACGACGAGCCTTTATCTGGATCTGCCGGATAAGTTCACAGATAATGACTTATTGAAAGTGATCGATCCGATCGTGGAAGCAATCGTGGGACAGAGCTTCACTGAACTGCTGAACGAAGGCTTCACCGTAGGTCAGCTGCGCGAGATCTTCAGCACCCAGGAGCTCCTGGATCTGTTAGATAAGCTGAATATCGATACCGGCAGCATCGGACAGATCCTCGAGATCATCAACAAGCTGCCTTCCATCATTGATTCAGTACGCATTTCATTCGGCACACCGAACCATGCCGGTCTCTATACCGTCGCTGCCATCACGGACAGCCCGAACTATGAGACAGGCGTAGGCATCGGCGCGCTGCTGGTCAAGATGAGAGCAGAGGGCGTAAAGCTGAACTGGAATCAGGAGATCCCAAATGGCAAGCTGAGCGCAGAGGAAGCAAAGAGCTTTGACTTTGGCGTAACGCTGACCTCAAATGGCAACAGCGATATCGACCAGAGCAATGTGCATTATCTCTATACCGGCTTCACCAGCAAATGGAAGCTGTATTCCAGCACGACGACAGCACCAACTGAACCGGGACGTTATGTAGTCACCGTAGTCACCCTGGGCGGCGACTATCTGGCAGCTCCGATCACTCGTTCCTTCCAGATCACCAAATAATCAAAAACAGACCTGAGATCACTTCATCAAACGAAGCAGATCTTCAGGTCTGTTTTTTTATATTCAACGCTTTTGCCGGTTGCGAAGCTTATACACGATCGACACCGCTTTTACAGCTGCCGACCGCAATGGAACGATGCGGATCCATGCTTTTTCAAAAAAATCCCACCAGAAATCGCCTTTTTGCAAGAGCTTGCCATTGCGGATGACCTTGCGCACGATCCCGAATACTTGTTCTGGATCGATCGGCCCTTCGATCTCGGTCTGGTTATCACCGACCAGATACAGCTTTCCTTCCTTGAGATGATGGATGCGATGCATGACATAGCTGCTGTCCTGGCGCTGAAAGAAGACCATATCGCCGCGGTGAAACTGCCGGGGCGGCGGCGATACGATGATGGAATCACGCAGATGCGCGAGAAAAGGGGCCATGGAGCTGCCGGTGACCGTGACACTGACATCCTTGCCGCTTTTGATGATATCGATGAGCACCGGAAGATACGTGTGGATATCGACGATGCGGCGTCTTGTCACTTCCGGAATCTGAGTTGTCTTTGTCTGTTCTGTATTTATTCCCATATCTTATATGATAAAAACGAACAGAGCGCTGGTCAAGTCTAGTTTGCTTTTTCTTCATAAGAATTTATCTCTATCTCAGATATCCGATCTTCCTGGCTTCGCTGATGGCTGAGGCACGATTGCGTACGCCAAGCTTGGCAAAGATGCTGCTGATGTGTGATTTGACGGTAGGCATCCCGATGTTCAGCTGATGCGCGATCTGCAGATTGGTCAGACCCGCTTCGATATGACCCAGGATCCGGATCTCTTTTGGTGTCAACAGACCAGGCTCCTTGACCTCCAGCTCATCATAGGCTCTGGCGCGGTCGGCGATCATCTGGATGTAATCGCGATATTCCGCAGTTTCATCATGAATAAGATCGGTTGCTTTGCGATACTTTTTCTTATGTCCGCCGATATCTTTGTTCAGAAAACGGATATAGATCTCCATCAGTTCCCTGGTCCTGGTTCCAAAGAAACAAAAGGAAGTGCAAAAGCGGTATGGGCCATTGAAAGCCAGCGATGCAGCCAAAAGCTTCAATGCCCGTGTCTCCTGACGCATTGCGTACAGGCACAATGCACAGAGGTATCTGAGCTGTGAGACGATATAGTCATGATAAGCATATTCTTTCATGATGCTGCCAAGCTGCAGCAATGCTTTCTCGCAGCGATCCAGCCGATACAGCATCGTCACCTGGCAAAGTCTGGCATAGGGATGATCGCTCAGACCATCTTTGATGTAAGTATCAGCCAGCTGGATCTGATCATTGCGCCAGATCGCACGTTCCAGCAAGAAAGTATGCATCATCGTAGTGAGCTGGTCATCCCGCAGGATGATCTCTCGTTTCAGATCTTCAGGAAACACGATCAGTTCCTTGCGGCAGCCTTGACTGAAATGATAGCGGATGAACAGTGAGCAGATGAGAAAGCGCAGCTCTGCAGACTTCTCTTCTGCCGTGCCAAATCGATCAAGGATGGCCTCGCACTGGCGCTGGTTGTCTCGTTCCATTGCGATCTCCGCGTCGATGAGACGAAGCCATGAACGGCTTTCGGCATTCAGGCATGTCATGAAGCTTTGCCGCTGGCGAGAGTCTTCTAACAGCCATGGCAGCCAAAGGCGGCTTTTGAGAAAGCCGCTGATCCACAGCCCCGCCGGCATATCCAGTTCGATCTGCGCTTCTCTGGCAGCCTGGATCCACGCATCCAGCTCTAGGTCTTCGCATAGCAGCCACGCCAGGAAATACGCCTCATCTCGCTGCGCGGCAGCATGCAGCAGCGTATGCAGCTGCAGCTGGCAATGCTGGTGAAACAGGACGATCGCCTGCATGAGGAAGTATCCCTGGCTTGCTTCCTGCAGCATAGGCAATTCATCTTCCTTTGCCATCAGCGCCAGTTCCCCTCCTCTAGCCGTAAACAGCTTTTCCTGCTGGGATAAGGAACGAGCGCAGCGCCATGTGCGGACGATCTGCCCTTTGCGCAGATGATATTCAAACAGGCTGTCTAAAAGTGCTTCATCTTCTGACAGCGGCCAGCGCAGACAGGCAGGAACACGCAGGATGCCCGCTTCTTCTCTCAGCATGCCGGCATTCACCAGCTGTCTGAGCATCTCAGGGTCAGCCTGTAGCAGTTCCTGTGCGCCTTCGCGTTCCAATGAGCCGATCGTGCTCAATTGATGCATCAGTTTCTGCTGCGCATCAGAAAACAGCTGATAACAATGTGAAAGATAAGCGGTCCAATATCTTTCCAGATCCTCCTGTTCACGGCGCAGATGATAACGGATGGCCGCAAGGCAGCCATCACTGTGCAGGAAGATCGCTTTGATCTGCTCCTCGTCAAGATGTTCAGATCTGAGCAGGCGCTGACACTCTGACAGTGAAAAACAGAAATCGTCTGCCGGAAACAGCTGGATCCGTTCCAGCATCAGCTCATACATGCAGGCAGGCAGCATATGTTCGCTGATGAAACAGACATGGCAAGCTGTCTGTGTCTTCAATGCTTCACACAATCGCCGCAAATATCGTTCGTCATCAAACTGGTCGATCATGTAGATGCAGGATGGATCATCCGGCATTTCTCCGTTCAATGTCTTACAGGCGCGTTTCTGGCGCTGCGCGTATCCATGCAGCGCTTCATGTTTTCCCATGCCGCAAATGCCATAAAAAAATGGATATTTTCCTTGGGCAAAGGCGTGGTCGATCTGGCGCATAAGCAGTTTTCGATATTCATTCATTTCATTCCCTCTTTCCTCAAGACAGCGAGGGCATGATCTGCAATCAGTCTTCTATGATCTGGCAGTCCTTCAAAAAGCCGATGAAATCGAGCACATCTTTTCTCGCCGTCTGTTCATCTACTTCATATTCGTCCAGGATGCCGCTGACGATCTGGTCGATGTCACTTTCTTTTTCCATCATTTCCCAGATCAGCGCGCCGACTTCATTCATGGTCACCAGGCCCTGGAAGGTCAGCGCGCGCTTTCCTATCGGCACCAGGACGTATTCTCCGGCAATTTCTCTCATGATGAATTCATTGCTTGTCTTCATGATCTATGCCCCTCTCCCCGATCGTGCACATCAAATCGATAAATATAATGATTTTACAGCTTTCTCATTATAGTCAATTTTGGTGTGATTTTCCAGCATCGAAAGGACACGCCGATCACATCAGATTGCGCGCGCGGGCGTATTTGTACAGATAAGTTCGGCTTACGCCGAGCGTTTTGGCAGCTTCCTTGCCGCTGTATGAATGATCGCGCCATCCTTTGACGACTTCCTCAAAATCATCCGGCGGAAGCTTTGGCTCTCTGCCGCAATGGATGCCTTTGCGCTTGGCGGCGGCGATGCCTTCTGCCTGCCGCTTACGGATGTTGTCCCGTTCGGTCTGGGCAACATAACTGAGGATCTGCAAGACCAGATCAGCAATGAAGGTGCCGGTCAGATCTTGTTCCCGAGCGCCGGTGTTGAGCAATGGCATATCCAGCACGACGACATCTACTCTTTTTTCTTTGGTGATGATCTGCCATTGCTGCAAGATCTCTTCGTAATTCCTGCCCAGGCGGTCGATGGAATGCAGATAGAGGACATCGCCTTGCTTCAGCTTCTTCATCATCCGCAGATAACCGGGGCGCTCAAAGCTGCAGCCAGACTGTTTGTCCACAAAGATGTTTTTCTTCTCCACGCCGCTCTCTTGCATGGAATACAACTGACGGTCTTCATTTTGTTCCCTGGTGGATACCCGCACGTATCCATACTTTTTTCCCATACTGTCACCTCCCGTTGCTTCGGGGAAAAGCAAATGAAAAGACAGGCTATCATCCTGTCTCATTCACATTGTAAAGCTGTGTCAGTATTAGGAAAACATCCTTTCGTCTGGTTTTTCCTCATTTTCATAGTGCAGCGCCGCTTCCAGGAACGCGTCGATGTCTTCCTGAGAAAAACCGTCTTCACATAAAGTCAGCAGCACATCATGCACGGTCTCAGCGCGCTGGATCAGATAGACGAACATGGTCGTGAATACGGAAACGTTCATCGGACTGCCGATCAAAAAGGTGTTGCCAAAAGAAAGCTCTCCGTCTCCCGGATCAAAGAGAAAGAAGCCGGGATCTTGCAGGATTGGTGTCCCATGGATATCAGAATTGATCTGGGCCATCCGGCTGGCCATGAGATAGCGGTCTTCCTTGCGGACATAAAAAGAAAAGAAGATTCGGATGGTGCAGATATTCTGGTCTTTGCCAAGCAGGATCCGCAGCCGGAAATGATGCTCATTCTCCGTGCGCAGCGGCAGTTCGAATACATGTCCGTTTTCTTTTTCATCCCGCTCCAGATAGTACATCTTCCATTCGTCCAGCAGCTGCTTCAGACGCGTCAGATTATCCGTCTCTGATGAGGTGTCATCGACATGATCATGTGTGTCTTTTTCTAACATCTGCTTGCCTCCTCATATGATCTGATTGATGATCAACAAATTTTAGCAAAGGTCATGGTGGCATCATCCCGTTTTTTCAGCCGCGGAACGACGCGGCAGGCACTGTCCTCTTCCTGCAGATCATAAAGCTGACGCGCGACCTGTTCATGATCTGCCTCGATCGCATCAAGCAAAGCGCTAAGGTCATGATGACTGGGATAATCCAAGATCTGTGAAAAGCCATCGCTCATACAAGCTATCCTTCTGACGCTTTCGACCGGCCAGGTCCGCACAAACGCGTGTGCCGGCCCTGCTTCTGTCAGATCAAGCGCGTAATAACCTTTCTCAGTGTTGCGCAGGTTGCGGTTATAAATCAGCTGATCTTTCACAAATGGCCTCGTCTCAGAAAGGGGGATGCCGCGTTCCGCGCTGATGCGCACCATCTCCTGGATCACGCTTTGATCCAATGCCTCAAGCCGCTCATCCGCGATCATGAGGATCTGGCCATCACGCAGTTCAATGACACCGCACGTATCGCCAAGACCGAAAAACTCCAGTTTTTTGTCCTTGAGCCGAAACAGGGCGATGCAGCCGCTTGGCATGTCGATTTTTTTCATCTTTTCGACATCCTGCCGGTATCGTGAGCGGGTGTCTCTGATTGCCTGGCAGACGATCTCCGTAAGCGGAAGCTCATCATGAATATGCTTCTGAATATGTTCTTTCATCGTTTGCGCAAACCATCGGGCATCATCTCCGCAGCCCATCACATCATTGGCGCCCAGGCCGGTCGCACCGTCAATGACAAACATGTAGTCGTTTCCAACTGCGCTGACATCTTCATTATATCTTTTATCCGAATGTGTGTATTGGATCAAATGTTCCAGCATATGACAAACCCTCCTAAGATGAAAAGCAATGCACCGAGGAAAACAATGATATATCTCTTTTTATCATTCTTCTTATAGCCGTGGATGATAAGATCAAACATTCCATAAGTGCCTACCAATGCGCCAAACAAGATGAGGATCAATGCGCCGGCGCCAGGCAATGAGTATTTTGAAGCGTCATCAGCGAGAGAAAGTGAACCGATCGTAAAGGAGATGATCCCAGCAAAAATGCCCAGGTACTCCAGGTTTCTCATCAATGAGCCGTTGATCTCATCGGCCTTGTCATTGATCTGCGCATACATCGCCTGCTGATTTTCACGATAATCTGCCAGCTCTTGGCGCAGCTGCTGAAGATGTCTGCGCTGCTGGATGTTCATCTGCACAACCTGATAATTGCCGATGCGGATCGCATAATCTTTCCGGCTGGAATCTTCTTTTTCAATTGCAAGCTTAACCAGCAAGATTGCTTCATCATACAGCCCCTGCAATGCGTATATCCTGCCTTTGGTCGCATAGAACTTAGCATACTCTGGGTTTTCCTGCACAGCAATATTGATCTGGGCCGTGGCCTTCTCCAGCCACATCTCTCGTTCTGAAGCCGCGGCATCCATCTGATCGCTTTCAAAGAACATAGCGGTAAACTCTGCAAACATATGCCGCGCGCCGCTGTTTTTCATCTGCTTCACATTTTCTTCGGCCTGTTTGAGGATCTCGCGCCAGTCTTTGCGATAGCCGCAATCCACACAGGAAAGCAGCCGGTAATGCAGGAAAGAAGGATGCGTGCGAAATGTCTTGCCATAGCGGTGCAGCAGATCTTCCACATTCAGCATGTCTTTCATATGACGATACCAGATGGTTGCCATCACAAAGCATGCGTACCGCAGCGATTCCAGCTTATTCTGATCTTGCAGAAGATCCAGCACTGATCGAATGTTCAGCGGCGTATCGCTGGCAGTCATCATCCTGGTCAATGTCAGTTCATAAGCGCGGCTCATCTCGTCCGGGGCATGACTCAGCTGTTCCATAATGTATGCTTCATGGTTGCTCATGATGATCTCCCCCTCTTTCATGATCGCATTTATTATACCACAGCTTACAGACACATGACCGTGTAAAAAGGCCCTGCGCCAGAAGGGCAGGACCTCGAACATTTATCTTTGTCGTTTTTTATGCGTGATGAGCAGGATGCCGCCTGCAGCAAGCAGCGTAAAGATCAACGCATAAGATGATGTGGATGCAGAAGCCGATGTCGTCACATCAGCGGCTGTCGTTTCTTGTTCATCAGCGTCAGTCGATTGAACCGCTGATCCTGATTGTGTTCCCACGGGCTTTGGAACAATGTTTTCTTCTGCTTCCTCCTGCGTCAATTCATCCAATGCCTTCTGCAATGTGTACTCAGCCAGATTGATGGCTTCCTGACTTGCCTCCTCATCATCCATCAGCGTGTTCGCAGCGGACAATGCGGCTTGCAGACGCTGAACGCTGAGCTGACTATAGCCACTCAGATCAAGGCTGTTTACATAAGCTGCCAGCTCTTCCAGGGCGCTCACATCCGCTTTGGTTCTCGCGTTCAGACGTGCTTCACGCAAGGTCTCAGTGGCGGCATCGATCTCTTCCTGACTCGTCGCGTTGGTCAATACGTTTTGTGCATCCGCCAGCTTATCTGCCAGGCCTTCTACTGTAGAAGGCACATAGTCATCAATGTTGGCAGCCATTTCTGTCGCAAGTTCGATCTCATGTGCGAGCGCACTCGTATCCAGCGTGATCTCTTCCAGAGAAGCAATCGCATTCGCCAGGCTGGTGATAGCGTCAGTGACCTCGCTCGTTGTGGCATCGTCATTGATTGCCACGGTCTGTGCAGCTTCGATCGCTGTCTGCAGTGCTTCCAGGCTTTCTGCCGTGTAATCACCATCGAGATAGCCGTTTGCGGCTTCGATCAGAGCTTCCAGTTCTCCCTTCGTCACGATCTCCCACAGCTCCTGGGCTGCCTTGGTCATCGCTTTATTCGCTGCTTTCAGCTCGTCTGCGGTCGTATCCGGATCATCGACGAGTTTCTGCGCGGCCTCGACAGCTGCTTCCAGTGCGTCCACCTTGCCCGGACGAACATTATCCACGTTGGTCAGGATGTTTTCGTTGATGAAGTCGATCGTGGCCTGCACATCTTCTCTCAGAGCATCCACGCTTTCATCGGTGTTCAGTGCCTGCATCGCTTCGCTCAGGTTGAGCAATGCGGTGACGACTTCGGTCGCAGTCGGCGCTTCCTTATCCAGGATGGCCTGTGCAGCTTTGATTGCCGCCTGCAGAGCAGCATCGTCAGAACCAAGCGCATTTGCCTTCTCGACCATATTGCTCAGTGCCTGCAATGCGACATCACTTGCCGGATTTCCAGGTTCACTCGGCTCCTCATAAACTTTATGTACATAGAACTCAGCTGCGGATGCAAACATTCTTCCAGAATCACTCATGCCCTCAGTTGCGACAAAGCGCAGATAACGTGCTTCTACCGCATCAAAACGAGCAGTCTTCAGAGAAGAGTTTCCAGCCCATGTACCATTCTCGACCAGCGCAGTCCATTCATCATCCGCATTCAGCTTATAATACAGCGAATATTCGGTGATGATGCCGTTAGTTCCGCTCTGACGCGGCAGATAAGAGAACTTATCGATGTTGTAGACCGCGTTCATGTCGATCTCCACCGTTGCCGGAAGCTCCTGATATGGCGTGTAGTTCGAATGCCAGAACGTGCTCGTATCACCGTCAAATGCCAGTTCTACCGGTCCTTCGCTTCCTGCCGGCGGGTTCTCGTTGTCAGAAGTTACCGTGAAGGTAGAAGAATCCAGGATCGTCGGATCTTCATATGCGCCCTCGCTCACGACCACATTGTCGATCGTCGCGTCGATCGCGTTCGTCTTTGAACCGATCCGCTGCAGCGGCAATACGAAGGTAGCGATAGTGATATCATCCACACGCACTTCGCCATCCGTCTGACGGTTGCGATACGTGCCGACTGCGGCATAAGTCTCGCCGTCCACGATCAGCGTCGTCTTTGTGCCATCAGTGGAAATAATAATATGCGTCGTCTCTCCTACCGGGATCGTGTAATCAAAGTAGTAGTCATACAGCTCACGGGTGAAGCCAAGACGTCCGTCATCCATGATGCGGATGCTGTGGGCATAGTCCTCATTGCCTTCTGTGTCTGCCTCAAACAAGATGCTGCCTGCTTCTGGTTCTTCATCCAGCGTGATGTCGAATTCCAGCGTATTGCCAGTACCCAGTTTCGTGATCGGCGTCTCCACATAGCTTTCGCCGCCATTGAGCTGCAGCTCACCATTTTCGATCGTTACATTTGTCTCATTGCTCAGATCGCGGTCATTTGCGGAAGAATCTTCCAGCTCGCTTCCAGCGCTGAATTCATATTCCATATATTCACCGTCTTCGGCAGTTTCTTCATGATATGGATTGTTGTTCGGTGCTTCGCCCAAAGCATCTGCCGCTGCTTCCATTTCTGCATAGGTCAGATCATCTGCTTCGCCCCAGTTCTTGCTGGCAAGCGTCGGGATAGCATCCGCGAAACGATCATATACGTCCAATTCCGAGATACCATTGGCACGAGTGTCGATAGAGTCATTCCAGATGGCAAACGTACTTCCCAGCATCTGATCAGATCCGGCTGGAATGGTCGTTGATCCCATCGTATTCGGCTTCCAATTGTTATACAGATTCTGCGTATTCAGATAATCAAAATAATATCCCGCAGCCGGCACCATATAAAGCATGCCATCTACTGTATTGATCAATTCATAACCTGCGTTATACATATCTGTAGGATTAGCCCAGCCAGTGCTCCAAACATTCAGCTGAACGCCTTCACTGGCAACTTCTGCTTCTCCAGGCATCTGAGAAAGGCTTCCCCACATACGAACGGTCCTTCCCTTGCCCTGCACATAATTGATCAGGTCATTAGAGAAGACACGGAAGCGATTCTTGTCGCCATAGTATTCATCAGTACCGATATGTACGGTCATGCTCTCATCGAACATGTCATCAGTCAGATATTCATCCCATAAAGCTTCTACGAAAGCCAGGCTTTCATCATACTTTTCCAGAGCCAGGTTGAACTGCTCACCAGCGCGGTTAGCATTGCCAGTTACGACATGATCGAGCATGAGATCCGGACGAACCTTGGTAAATGCGCCCGAGTGACCTGGCGTATCGAACTCAGGAACGATATTCACGCCCATAGCACGGCTGTCAAGGATAAAGTCTCTGAATTCCGCTTTCGTGTAATACATATCTTTATTGGTCAGATCGGCTTTGTTCAATCCGCCGTTTCCGCCTTCCTTGATATCCGATTCCAGACGGAATCCAGTGTAAGCCAGATCGCGTGCTTCTTCCGCGTTTTCATAGTCTTCATAGAAGATCAGGTTATCATTCAGATGAACGGCAAAATCATTCATCTTATAATATGCCATTTCCTTAACGACAAACTGCAGTGTTTCCATAGAAGCAGGCTTACGCGCTACGTCAAGCATAAAGCCACGTACTTCAAATTTAGGATAGTCACGCGTAATTCCTTTCGGCATCGTGCCGTCATTTTGTTTGAGGATCTGCAGAATAGAGCGGGTCGACCAATATGCACCTGTAGCCTGCTCAGCCTTGACCGTCACATAATCGCCGATCTCCATGAGATACCCCTCTTCATCCAGCATGCTCTCTGCATCCGCGACAAAATAGAAATCTCCTGCCTGCGGCGTACCGTCTTTGACGATTTCCATCGTCATGCCGCTCTCATCAGCATAATCCGCCTGCAGTGCCTCTGCTGCGGCTGTTGCGATGTCAGATGCGTTTGCATCGATCACGATACGTGAAGCTTCTGTTGGCACGAAAGTACCGCTGGTGCCATGCCATTCCGCAAGTTCAGGAATGACGATCGGCTTCGCATTCTCACCCTCATCAGCATATTGACCACTGACTTCAAGCGTAAATTCATCAGATTCCGCATGAGTGCCATCAGCTTTGGTGACCTTGTAGACACCTTTGATCGTTTTGCCTGTCAACGGCTTATAGATGTTTCCATCACGATCAATGACCTGCTCATAATCTGCGAGGAACTCCACAGTAAAATTCTCCGGCACTTCCGGCATCGTCAGCGCGGTGCCATCTTCATTGATCACAGGAGCATCGAGCATCGATGCGACTTCTTCCGCGCTGGCCCCCTCAGAGATCTGTGCCGGTTCCATCGCGTAACTTTCAAATTCAGCAACAGAAACATTAGGCCAGTTGATATCACCGCCATTATAACCGTCTACGACAAGACGGATCTGCTTTGCCCATACACCTTTTTCCAAGGTGATCAGCTCATTGGTCTTAGTGATCGGCGTATCGGTACTGTACACCGTCGTGAAGTTATCACTGTCATCAGCCGCGACATCGATATGATAGCTTTCAATGTTCAAACGCTCCCAGATGATACGGAAATACTGGACCCACTGTGATGCAGGAAGCGTTACTGTCAGCGTACGCTCCGCAATCGCTGAAGATGAATTCGTTGCCCATCTTGTCAGCTTATTGCCATCAATGGCCATCTCTGCCCTCTGTGTATCTCCCGTGGTCGGTTCATAATCGCTGGCAGTGGCCGTGCCCTCTAAGCTATAGTTTTCATCTGGAAGCACAGTGCTGGGGATCTCGTTCTCATAGATCTGGAAATCATAAACAGAGACAGAACGCCAGTTATTATCCCCACCGTTATAGCCATCGATATAAAGACGCACATAACGAGCAGTGACTGCTTCTTCTAAATGGATATTTTCGTTAATTCCCGAAATACCTTCATCTCCGGCCTTTGTGTATACCGTTTCCCAGCTGTCATCTGCTCCGGAATCTGATACCTGAATTTCATAACCAGTGATGTTCGTACGTTCCCATGCCAGAACAAATGACTGGAAAGTCTGCGCTTCACCAAGGTCTACCTTTAACCACATCGCCTTTCCGTCAGAATGGGTATTGGTTGCCCAGCGAGACTGCTGCTTCTTATCAGACACATCACGATTGACGATGCCGTCAACTGCCTTTGCGGCTGTATAATAATCCGTTTCATTTTCACTGGATGTTGCCACCTTATTCAACGCCAGGTTTACTGGCGCTTCCACCGCAAAAAGCGGCTGCGCCTGAACTGGCAACATGCTCAGCGCCATTCCTCCTGCCAATAATAACTTCATCGTTTTTTTAAGCATAGATTACTTCCTTTCCGATTCCTTGCCCGCAAATGCGAGCCAGATCTATCACTGCGCTAGATCGCTGCGCAGTCCTTGTCTATTCGTCGTCACAACAGCGTCAGGGCCGCCCACATGGATATTGATACATCAATGATCATTCACCATTTAAACAGATGACATGATTCCCGTTCACATCATCCTGTGATACTATTCACAAGTTACTCCATGACCTTATTCTGTCCTCCTTTCTAGCGCAGCCCTATCAAAGTAACCGTTTACACCCTCAGTATACACTATCTTTTTATACCACACTAGCTAAAATTGTCATATTTTTCACTTTATCTTCACTCAAAGATCACATTTTTTCTCATTTTGTGTTTATTTTTTCCATATAATCGCATCAAAAAAGAGCTATAGCACTCGACAAAATTTCAAGATCTTTTTTATCCGCTACAGCTCTTTTAGCCATCTTTATTCCATATTTTCTGCTTGCATCAAGCCGAAAGACAAGTTACCCGACCTTTTTCATACGCCTGATAATAATCAGCAATATGCCGGCTACGATAAACAAACAAGCAAATGGCATAAAGGAAAAGCTGTGATGAATCAGCAGGTCATCACAGCTTTCATTTTGTTTATCTTTCCTGTCGGCGTCTTCTCATCATGAAGACAAGTCCCGCAGATGCTGCCAGCAATCCAGCAAACATGCCTGTCTGCATCGCTGCCGCAGTGTTCGCCGATCCTGTATCGGTACTGCCGTTAGCCGCATCTCCTGTTTCCGGTGTGACATTCGGCTGCAGTCCATCGATGGCTGCCTGCATCTCTGCGGCCAGCTCATCGACCTTTT
>ERZ827423.655-NODE-655-length-41342-cov-4.183666_pt1 | contig 41342 bp, 48 predicted proteins | sample MGYA00519775_ERZ827423 | MGnify/ENA primary metagenome ERZ827423 (study PRJEB31778, sample SAMEA3449296) | human gut metagenome | biome: human gut; feature: human-associated habitat; material: faeces | place: United Kingdom | collected 2010/2012 ... | reverse complement strand
TTTTTATGGATTTAACCGCTTCGGCGCTGGCGACTTTTTTAGACAAGTCCGTGCTTGCCATAATCTCTTCTAACGTCAGTGCGTCGGATTGATTGACTTTATCGTCCTTTAGCTGATTAACTGTCTCCTCATCCGCCGCGCCGATGTTCTCCCTCGCCTGCGTCTTTTGCGCATCATTAAGCGTCTGCGCCGTATACAGCACCGCTTCCTGTGGCGCATCCCTGCCGGGGTCGCCCTTCTCTCCTTTCTCGCCTTGCGCGCCGGGATCGCCTTTCTCTCCTTTCTCTCCCTTTGCGCCGGGCTCTCCCCGAAGCGACGCTATCTGCTCATCCGTCAGGCTTTCAAATGTCACCTCGCCGTCCTTGCCCTTCGGCCCTTGCGGGCCGGTCGCTCCGGTCTCTCCCCGCGGCCCTTGCGGCCCGATTGCACCCGTTTCACCCTTCGGCCCTTGCGGGCCGGTCGCGCCCGTTTCGCCCTGCGGCCCCCGCTCGCCGGTGTCGCCTTTTTCGCCCCTCAGCCCCTGCGCGCCGGTGTCGCCTTTCTCGCCTTTCGGGCCTTGCGCGCCGACAAATTCCCCGTTGTCGAGCTTCTTTTGCACGTCGTTTGCAACCTTCTGCGCACCGCTCGCCGCATCGTCCGCCCGTTTGGCGGCCGCGTCCGTGTTCTGAACGGCAGTTTTCATCAGCCCATACTGCGCGATGATTTCATCCACCGACGGAATGGTGTGTCCGGGATCGACGAGCGAATCCGTCCGGGTGCGCGTCACGTCACCCCTGCCGCAGAAAACCGTGATGAGCTGCTGCTCCCTGCCGATGGCCACGGACAGCGTAAACCCGCCACTTTGGCTGTAGCAGGGCGCCTCCAGCGTCACCTCCGCCGCATCGCCGACCGTCCTTCCCGCCATCATCACCGTCGCCTGATCCTGCCGAACCACGCTGGCGGTGACCGTCCATCCCGTCAAATCGACCGGTTCTCCGCCCGCTTTCACCCGAACGCGCAGCACGTGCGCCAGCTTATCGCCCATCGCGAACAGGCTCGGCATGCCCGTCATGCCGATTCCGGCGAGGATATCCGCGCTGTATTCAAGCGTGATCGGCTGCATGTGCTTCCTCCTTCCGCAGACGCAGGGTCAGCGAGGTATCGAGCATCATGTGCGTCAGTTTGGTGTAGCCCGCATACACCGTTCCCGTTTGATCGTTCTCATCAGCATAGACCGTCAGCGTTTCGCATCCGTCAAACGCCCTCGCTGCCTCCGGCAAGCGGCCGTCAAACGGCATATCAATCCATATTTCTCCGGGGCTCATCGCCATCGCGGTGGAAACCCAGTTAATCGGCCATCTCTTTTTCGCCTTCGCCCGCAGCAGCATCGTTCGCGTCTCCCTTCATCGCTTCGTTGCGCAGCTCCTTCAGATAATCCATGCACAGGCTCATCCGCTTGACGTTTTCGTGTCCCCTGACCTCAATCTCGTCGAGCGTGTTATAAATCGCCTGCAAATGTGTCGCCATATCCATATTGTCACCCTCCAAGCGCCGTCACCTCGCGCGTGGTGAACGTCGCCAGCTTCAAATTGGCGCGCTGCGTTCCCCCGTAATAAAGCGCGACTTTCATCAAATCGCCCTGCCTGCGCACCGTCACGTCACCGCCGCTGACATACAGCGTATCGGGGTATCTGTTTCCGCGCCTGTAAATTGTCTGGACGGTGCCGTTCACATAATACTTTTTGTACGGCAGCTCCTTGTATGTGCTGCCGCTCTTGGTGTACAGCGTTGAATTGATGACGCCGTACCCGGTCAGCGCCTCCACGCTGCCGTTGGCGTAATACAGATCGGAATGCACCTCACTGCCGCGCAGGTGATAGGTTTCGCTCGTCCCCGGCTCGTAAAGCGATCCGGTGTATTCGTTTCCCTGTAGCAGTGGGCCGCTGCCGCCCGCCATAATATCCAGCGCATCTTCCCCTCGGCTTTCGCCGGGGCTCGACCATATCTTCACCTCGTTCGAGGGCCTGCCGCTTCGGTTTCCCTATCGCCCCGCCGGGCTGGTCTGTGAGCGTTCCCCTCATCAGGGCTTCGTTGCTGATCGTCCAATCCATTCGATTTTTTCCCGTCGCGTTTGGGCGTTTCTCATCCCTGCGCTGTGGCCGAATGGCTTCAGGATATTCCAGCAGTTCAGCAGGCTATTTTTGCGCAGGGTCACCCCTACGCCGCGCCGCCAAAGGCAATCGTCTCGCCCGCCTCCGGCGTTCGGGTCACCCCCTCGCCGATGGCCGACGCGAAAACGGTCGCGTCAGCCGAAGGGGCCGACTCTCCCGACGCTTGCGTGAAATCCGTGACGGCGGTGTATGTCTTCCACGAGCCGTCCTTTTCGCCGATATGCACATAGTTGTTGGTGACGATCAGCTTTTCGGTGTAGAGCGATTTCGCCTTCACGCCGCCCGTCGTCAGCCCGTTGACCTTGGTGATGAGCGCGTCAAGGTCGATCTTGTCCGCCTTGAGCGTGATCTTGCTGTTCGCGCCGTCGATGGCGATTTCCGCCGCGGAAACGCGCTGACCGAGTGCATCCGTCACCGTCTGATCGGCCTTGAGCCTGATCTGCGCGTTCGCCGCACTCAGGTCGATGGAAACCGCGTTGATCTTTTTGTTCTGCTGGTCGCCCTGCTGCTCGACCTCCTCCTTGGTCGCGCGCAGCTTGATATCCTCGGCCTGCATGAGGATCGTCTTTGCGTTCATCTGGATCGCTTCGGCGTTGAGCTGAATCAGCGCCGCATTTTGGATGATTTTATTGTTCACGCCCGCACTTCGTCCGCGCGATGCGATTTCCGATCGGGCAAGCGCGGCGACCGCCTTTGAAAGCGTCCGCGGCTGGAAATCTTCCTCGCCGATGGTGATCTTGGTCAGATGCGGCCGCACATAGTCGCGCTTGATCTCCAGCACCGTCGCCATCACCTTTTCGCCGCTGCGGGCAATGACGGCCACGCGGTCATACAGCCGGACGGCCTTGTATTCCATTCCCGGCTGCATTTCCACATCGGCAACCGTCGCCGTGCCGGAGACATGCGCCGTTTGCCGCGCCTTGAGCTTCTCCCACGTCTTTTCAAGCAGCCTGGCCGCGTCCGTCTCGTTCTCGTCGAGCACCATCATCTCGCGCACCAGCGCGCCGGGCGGCGCGTCCGGGTTGTCGATGTAGGCCTGTCCGGCCGGCTTATCCGTCGGGTCGCCGTTCGCCCTGCTCCACGCCGCATCCGCGATCGTCATGCGCGTGGGCACGTCCTGCGTGCCTGTCGCCGCGCCAACGCCATAGGCGCGGGTGATCGGCCGCTCGCTGTGCGTAATGGCGATATCCGTCGCATCCAGCCGCGCCTCGAAGATGCGTCCGCGAAACGTGCTTGTCCGTTCGGCCACCACAAGGCGCCTGCCCATCACCACGCCGCCGCTGATGGCGTAACCCGGCAGCACCCGAACCTCGTGGGTGCTCTCCAAATCGCTCAGCGCCGCCCACGCGGATGTGTAGCCGGTCGCCACCTTCTCGCTGCGTCCGCCGCCGCCCTCGATACGCCATCCGCGCCCGGCGAGAATCTGCCGCGCCGCCTCGATGGCCGTCGCGCTTTCCAGCTCGACGTTCAGCGTCACGGTGTCCTGAAGCTCGGCGCGCGCCGCGTCCGTCGCGGTGACGATGTCCGTTCCGTTGTGATCGTCGTGCTCCACTCTGTCAATGGTGAACAGCCGGAACAGGCCGTCCACGCAGGCAAACCCCAGTTCTTCGCCCGGCGTCGCGCCCGCTGTCTGCGGGAAAACCGCCTCCAGCGTGCCGTCGCTCTCCGTATGCAGCAGCTCGGTCACATCCGGCAGAACACGCCGAATCCGGCGGTTCGCATCGAAGATATACACCGTCACGCCCATTCGCATCGCCACCTTGCCGTCAGGCTGCCGCCGTCGTCGCTGGTCAGTCCATGTACCCCCGGCCTGAAAGCCGCCGAAAAGTTGCTTCTGTCCACATCGAGGCGGCTTTCGATATGCGTGCCATCCAGCGTCACCGCGCCTGTTGCGAAATCCACGCCGAGCTTTTGCCCCGCAGAAAGCGCGCCGTTTATATGCAGCACCTCCCGCCCGTCGAGCATCCACGTCACGCCGCTGCGCGCCGCCGCCATCGTCTGGGTAATCGCCGGGCGGCACGCCGCGCTCCCGCCGATGGAAAGCGTCGCCTTGCCCTGTCCCGTCGCCGAAGTATAGGCCAGATCATGCGCATACGGGCGCGGAACCAGAAATATCACCTCCACCTTTGCGAAACCGAAGACAAATTCCGGCGTGCTGATGGATTTAACGATTCCGTCATACGCCACGCCCGGCCAATGCGTCGGCTCAATCTCGCCCGTATCCTGCCCGGAAGCCATCGCCCAGGCGGCCAACAGCCCCCGGATTCGCCAGCCTTCCTCCCGCCTGCGCGCGGCGATATTGACGTTCACCTTGTATTCGCCCTGCACGACGGCATACCCAACGGCGGTTTCGCCATCTCTGCCCGCGATGGTATACACATCCCGGTCGGGCATTCCCGGCGGATATTCCTTTTCGATGGACAGCGCCGGATGCACGCCGCACAGATCCATGCCGCAAAATCTCAAGTGTTTTTCGCCTCCTTACGCATTGTTTCGGGCGGCGGCCGTTCCCTGAAGCGTGTCGATATGCGGGAAAAACGCTTTCGCCATCGCTTTTCCATCCACGTTCACGCTGACGGCGAGGGACTGCGCGCCAGCCTTGTCCGCGCCCTTGGTCGAGCCGCCGGAGGGCATCGGCAGATCATACAGGCCGCGGGTGAACGGGCTGCCGATGGACACCGTCGGGCTGAAAACCATGCTGTTGAGCTGGCCGAGCACCGCCGCAACGTTGTTCACCGTCGTCTGCGCCGCCGCCAAGGCCACGCTTTCCTTTTCAGTGATGCCGTTGCCAATGCCCGTGCTCAGATTTTCTCCAACCGTCTTCGCATCGCCCGCCGCAGTGTCACCCCCGGTTTCAAGGCTGTCGCCCACACCGTCCAGCGCGGCCTGCGCCGCCTCGGCGCTTTGCTTGAGCAACTCCTGCTTTTGCTGGATTAGTTCCTGTGCCAGTTGTCCATTGCCCGACGCATACGCTGCGAGAATTTGCTCTTCCAGCAAAATCATCTGATCCTGCAAGCCCGACGTCGCCTCGTTAATAGCCGCTTGTTCCTCGTCACTAAAATTCAGGAATGTGAGCACATGCTTATCAAAATATTGCAGGCCTGCGACCGCCCCATCCTTGAGCGCCACGTTCAGTGATTTAATCAGCTCCGTAAACGTGGAAATTCCCGATGTCGTCAGCGGTTCAAGCGTTTCGGCCAAATCAGCCCATGCTTCTTTCAGATGATTGCTTGCAGTCCGCGCTTTAATAATCTGCTCATTGTTCTGTTCAAAGTTTTTCTTCGTTTCAACCAGTCCGTTGGCGGTCAGATAAGCCAGCGCAACTTGCAGCTTGCCCGTCGGCGTTTCCGCATTCTTCATGGCTTCGTTAAATTCATTGACGTCGTGACCCATGGATTCAATGACCTTTGCGAATTGCCCCGTCGCTTCGCCCTTGCTGATGGTCTCCTGAATACTCTGCGCAAGGCCGTCGAACGTCGTGCCGTCGTATTTAAGGCACGCACCGACGATATTATCAATCGCCGTCGTGATCTCGTCCGTATTCCAGCCCGTTTCAGTCAGAGCCTTCACGCCTGCCATTGCGCTTTCCAGATCGCCGGTGATGCCTGCAACCTCGTTCACCTGCTCCTGTGCCCATTCGTAATCAAAGCCATTATCCTCAACGGTTTGCTTAAATTTGGCAACGGTCATTCGATAGTCGCGGGTGCTTTCAACCAAGCTGCTTGCGCTCTGGTATACCCCCTGCGCCATATTCCACGCCGACCCGGCGGCCGTGACGAACGACGAACTTTTGATCTCTTCAAGGCTCTGCTTCATCTGCGCGGCCATGCTTTCAAGGCTTTCCTTGGCCTGATCCGCGCCGTCGCCGATGCCGTCCTCCAACTGGCGACCCACGCGCACGCTGTCGCGCCCCAGATCCTGCGCCTCGCGATCGGTCGCATCCAATTCGCGGCGCATCTTTTCCAGCGTCGCCTTTGCGCTGTTGAGCTTGATTTGGTAATCGTCGGTCGCCTTGGCCGTCTCGCCGTATTTCTCGCCCGCGTCCTTCACCGCGCCCTCAAGGCTTTTGACAATCTCCTCCTGCTGGGCAATTTCACTCCGGAGGGTTTGGCTCTTGGCCGTCAAAAACGCCTGCTTATCGCCGTTGGTTTCAAACTCGGCAGAGGCGAGCTTCAGCTCGCTGCCCAGCACGCGCAGACCGCGCTGCGCCTCGCTGAGCGCCTTTTTATACTCGTTTTCACCGTCGAGCGCCAGCGTTGTGCGAATCTCTCTCTTGACCGCCATTTAATCCTCCCATTCGCCCGTGCGCGTACGCCGAATCCCGTGTTGATCGTCGTCATACGCCCGCCGCGCCAAATACAAATCCATAATGAAACCCGGCGCCATGCGCTCGGCTTCCGGCCAGTTTACGCCGGCAATCAGCGCGTAGGACGCACAGCGCCGGGCAGTCAGGCTCGCGCTTCTTTTTTTTTGAGTTTTTCGGCCACCACGTCGATATCCTCGTCGTCGTCCTCCGCCATTTCGCGCTTCATGCCCGCCACAAACGCGCGGGACGCCTGCCGATTGGCCTGCGCCAGCGCCTTCGGGCTGAGGTTCTTTGTGAGGTATTCCTCCGTCGGGGCTTCTCCGCCGCAATAGCGCGCGCCCGCGCGGGCGAAAATGGCCAGACAGGCGATTCGCGCCTTCACCGTCTTATCCGCTTCCATCTGGTCAAGGCCGCCGAATCGCTCGTCGATTTCCATCCACGCGCCCAAATCAAACCGAACCGGGAATGTCCGCTTGCCGACCTGAATCTCGATCACGCTTCAATCCCCGCTTTCTTGTCGATCCATGCGCGCGCTTCGCTCTCCCTGGCGAACGTCCTGCGTTCGCGGAAACGAACCTGCAGCGCCGGGTTGTTCTTTACACCCATGATGCTGCCCTCCAGCGTCGGGGTCTGCCACTCGATGCTCTGCCCCTTTGTCTTGGCGCTTTCCGTGCCGAGGCCGAAGATCGCCTTATGCACCCAGTAGGCGATATAGCTTGTCTTGTTATCCTTGCGCCGCACGCGGATATAGCCCGTGCCGACATAGGGCGCGCTTTCGCCTGTCTCGTGGTAGGTTTCTTCACCCGCCTCGCCTTCCTTCACGTCGCCCAGCAACATCACGCGCGCCTCGTCGCTCGCGTCGTCCACGCCGAGCTTGATCGTGCCACCGGTGATGGAGTTATCCTCCTCCTTGACGCGATCATCCGCATAGAGCGGGTTGCTGTTGCGCGTATAGCTGATCTCGGCGGTCATCATGCCGCCGACGACCTGCCCTTTGCCGTAGATGATGGGCTGTCCGTCCGTCTCCTGCTGAATCGGCGCGGCGACGGCATACAAAAGGCCGACAAATGCCATGCTTTATCCTCCCTTCAAATGTCTATCCCAAATATCCCCGAAGACCTGCTGCACCGTTGGAAGCGCCTTCTGCTCGGCTTCTTCAATCCAATGCGAACCCCGGATGCGGCTCGTTCCATAGTGCAGCAGATACGCCTTTTCGGCGTTACGCACAGGCTTCTTCTTGTGATCCTGCCCGCGCGGGTAAACGTCAATCTTCCGCACGCCGTCCGCGTCGCTTTTGGGCGCTTTATCCGCCTTGATGGATTCGATCATGTCGCCGCTGTCATGATAGCCGTGCGCTTCCGCCGTCTCCTGCCACGCCCGTTTGACTTCTTCCGCCCCAGCCAGCAGCATTTGATCGGCGGTTTCTCCTGCGGCTTCGCCCATCCACGCCATTTCTTCGGCAATGCTGTCGATGCCGTCCGTCGAAAACTGCGCCATGTCACACCCCGTCGCAGGTGAAGCTGATGTGGAGAAAGCCCGTGTCCTGCTCGTAGTCGATCTCCATCGCGTAAGCCACGCCGGGCGCATCATCCAGCACGGCGCGGATGTTGGCGGTTATCGGGTCATCCTGCATCCGGGTGAACCGATCAATGACGAAATGCCAGCCGTCGGCATAGCGATTATCGACAAGCAGATTCATCGGCCACAGGGGCTGCCATGTGGTGTAATCCTCCCCGGTGCTGTCGCTCTCGTAGGCGCAAGCGTCCGGATCGGCCGCAAGCACCAGCTCGCGAATGTCCGCAAGGGTCATGCGGCCGTCACCTCCTCCAGCGTCAAATCCGTAATGTCCTCGCCGCTCTCCTCGTCCGTGCCGTGATACGCGCGGGCAATGGTATACACGCGGCCGCCAAGATGCGCCGTGTCGCCCTGCCGAATCTCGCGGCATTGGGCGATGCGGATGCGCGCGTCCGCTTTTTGCGCAAGCCGCCGCTCCGTCTGCCAGACGGGCGAGGTTTCAAAGCTCAGTTCGGCATACCAACTGCGAAAGCGCAGGGTCTCCGTCCAAATCGGCTTTTCGCCCTTCGGCGCCATGTTGCTGCGGGCAAAAATCTCCGCAATGCCTCTGTCCAGAATCAATCCGCCAGCCACCTTTCCCGCCGGTCAAGGCGCAGCCAGTCCGGCATATCGCCCGGCTTATCACGGTTCTGGTATTGCCAGACGGTGTAATCCACGAGGAGCATCATATCGTCCGCGCTTTCGGTCAGGTGAATCCCCGTCCTTTTCAGCTTGGCCGCCGCGCCCTCGATGCGCTTTTTGAAGTACGCATCCAGCGCCGTGTCGCCCGGCGGGCGGTTGAGGCGGGCTTTCACCAACCCCAGCACCATCTCCATATCCACGCTTACTCCTTCGCGGTACCCTTGTTCGCCTTATCCTCGGTGAAGGTCACCGCGTCGGCGGTCGGCGTTGCGCCGCTCAGGCCGATGACCACAAATCCCTCCGCAATCACGGGCATACCGTCATAGCGAGCCGTCGCGCGGTATACGGTCTGATCCTCGATGAAACGATACTGATCGCTGACGGCGATATCCGTTCCGGCGCGTTCGCAGAGCAGATACAATTCGCCATAGCCGCCGATGATGACGTTATCGGGGATGAACTCCAGCTCCTCCACCGCGCCGCCGAGCACCGGCATGGTATGCTCCATCGCGGAGACCATCATGCCCGCCGCGTTGATGTTCAGCGCCTCAGCCTGCAACCGGTTGAAGGTGACCTCGTTCATCGCAAAGAAGCGCTCGCCGCCCGCGTACTTGCCCTTCGCCTTACCGCTTGCGGTGATGATCTCCTGAAAGAGCGCCACGCCCTTCTTGCTATCCGCGATGGAAACCATGTTGGTGGTGTGCAGGTCCTCCCACGCACGCGCATCGTCGGAATACGTGGACGGCTTTGCATCCTGCACAAGGCGGGTCACAATGCCCAGCGGCATGCGCGTGCCGGTGCCGTAGAGAATCGCCTTGTCCAGCGCCAAACCGATGGCGCGCCCCAGCGCGTCGATGATCTCACCGGCCAGCGCAACGTCGCTCGCGTCCTCCAGAATGGAGTTGGGCACCGGCACATAGGCCGCAACCTTGTAGCCGTCCATCTCCACGCCGTTAAAGGCCAGCGCCACCTCGTTGATGTTGGCGACCATCTCCGTCCACACGGCCTCGGGAATCGTGCCCATCACGTTCTGTCGCGCCTTGCCGGGCACATGGCGCACGCGAACGTGCTTCATCAGCTTGCTGGTCTCCTCGACCTTCGGACGCACCAGATCGAGCACCACGGTCGGAATCAGCAGCTCCGCGCCCGTCACCGCGCGCGTCTGTCCCTTCATGGCGCGCACGCGGGTCAGAAAGTCCTTCACTTCCTTACGCGCCACAATCGCGCCGCGCTGCTGGCTGCTCATGCGGTCAAAACGGCGGCCGCGGGTGGTCATCCTTCTGTTCATGCTCCTGTTCTCCTCCTCGTTCTCGTCATCCGCCGCATTCTGCTCTTCCTCGGCTTCGGCCTGCTCGGCGGCAGTCTGCGCTGCCTCCAGCTCGATCATCTCTCGGGCGAGCTCCGCCAGCTCCTTTTCCGCCTCGATGCGCTCCTGCTTGATCTTCTGCTCCTCCGCGGTGAGCGCGGTATCGTCGGCGGTAAACTGCTCCGTTTCGGCCTCGATGGCCTGCTTATCGGCTTCACTCGCCGCCTCGTCCAGTTCGTCGAGCGCCTTTTCCAGCTCCTCCTCGCGCTTTTTGAGCGCGGCGCGGCGGGTACGAAGCTCGCCTTCCTTCTGCTTGACGGTTTCAAGGCGCGCGCGAACCTGTTCCTGCTTACGCCTGTTCAGAATCATTCTGAGTGCCATGATGAATCCTCCCTTTCATGTCCTTCTTCCACTGTTCCAGCGCCCGGCGGCGCATGGCCTTGACGCTCCTGCCGCGCGCCTCCACGCCCGTATCCTCATACGCCGGGAAGGTGACGACGCTCACCTCATAGAGCGTCAGGCGGCGAATGGTGAAATGCCAGCCGTCGCCGCGCTGAATCTGTTCTTCCTCGGTGATATCAAAACCGATGGAGCATTGGCTCACGTCGCCGCGCTGCACACGGGCATACAGGTTGAGCGCATCCTGATCCCCTTCGTTGACGGCGATACTGCCCCAAAGGCCGTGCTCGTCCACGCGCAGGGTCAGCGTTCCGGCGCACGTCCGGCCGAGCACCAGCCGCGTGTCGTGGTCAATCAGCGCACGGACGTCGCCGCCGAGCTGATCGTCGAACGCATGCGGGTCGATCTGTTCCGTGAAGCCGTCGCCCATGTCGTATACCCCGCTGAATGTGGCGAAATAGCCCTCGATCCGCCGCTGGCCATCCGTCTGCGTCGCGTTAAACGTCGCCGGAAGGCTTCGGGTCTGCCACTTGGTCTTCGTTCTGTTCTCCCTCCTCGTTGCCGACCAGCTTCTTCTGGTCGCCCAGCCGATTGGCCGGAATGTAGTTTTCAAGCCCCAGAATTTCCTCCATCTTCGGCGACGGCGGCAGGCCGACCCAATCGCGCCACTCGTTGCGATCCATGGCCATGCGATCCACCATCTCGCGGCCTGCGCTGATGCACTTATCCAAATCGTAGTTGGTCAGGCTGCGGCTGTTCAGCCGAAAATACCGCGCCGGTGAAAGCAGCAGCGCGCGGGTGAGCGTCTGCTCGATGACGCGCGCCACGCGCATGAGGCGGTTGGCCACAAACCAGTTGAATTCCTCCGCCTTGAACTCGCCCACGCCCACCAGAAACGGCGGCACGCCGAACATGGCGGCAATGCTGCGCTTATCCAGCTCGAGGCTCTTGTCGATGGCCAAATCCGAAAGCGTCAGCGGCTTGATCTGCTCGATCTTCATACTTTCCGCCGGGATGATCCACGGCCGGCCGTTCTCGCTGTCGCTGATGTATTTATCGGCGATCCTCGCGCGCCCCTCCGGGCTCTGCATATCCTCCGAAAAGCCATCCACCTTGACGATAATCGACGGTTTGGGCGATTCCATGAGTGCCTGCCGCGTGGCCTGCGTCTGCCGGATGGAGCGCACCACGTCAAAGAGCGCCACTTCATAGCCCATGCCGCGCCACGGATATTCCGGATCCGGATTCAGCGCAAAATGGATCACCTCGTCGGGCGCAAACGATGCGCCGCCGACGTTCACCCGATATCCCCGCCCCTCCGGCACGAAGGTCACGCGCGAGGGCGGCACGGGATCAAGCTGCATCAGCAGCCCGCCCGCGAACACCGGCAGCGTCACCTGATTGCCCTCGGTCATCAGCGTGCGCACGATGGTCTCCATGAATCCCTGATGGGTCATCAGCGGATTCGGCGTGATATCCACCATGCGGCTCAGTTCATCCTTCACGCGCGTATCGCCGTGCTCGCCGTTTTCCATCAGGTGAATCGTCATGCTGGCGATCAGCTCGGCGTACACGTTCACGCACATCATCACCTCCGGACACTGCGTCAGCGGCCTGTATCCATCGGCAATCAGCACCCGCCAGGAATCATTCGGGCAAATCGCCACGGCCGCGCTTCGGCGCTGCGCCCTCGGCGCATCCCGGCTCCGGCGAGCCTGTTTTCTGTGTCTGCTCATGCATTAAACCATCCTTCCGTGTCGGTCTTGCCCATATCCTCCAGCATGCGGACGGTCGCGAACACATCCGCGTCGAAGATATCAATGCGGCGGTTCGGCTGCACCTTCTCGTACTGCACCATCTCGTCCGTCTTTTCGATGGCCGCAACATTCTGCACGCAATAGGCATACGCCTCGCTGCCCAGATAATAGAGCCTGTGGTTGCGCGCCGCCGCCTCGATGTGGCGGAAGCCCTCGCTTTTCTTGTAAAAATACTGCGGCTGGTCAACGATTTTGAAACCCGCCTTCTTCATGCCGATGAAATACTCGCGGCAGAACTTTCGGTCGTGGCCGACTTCGCGGATGCGGAAGCCGCGCTTTTTCATGGTCACGAACCAATCCACCACCAGTTGATGGTTGTTCGTCGGCGCGTTGCACAGATCGAGCCAGCCATCTTCCTTCCAACCGAAAAGCGGAATATCGTCTTCCTCGGCCTTCTCCGTTGCCGCCACGAGCGGAAACCACGCATGCGACACGACGATATCAATGCCCTTGTACTGCCCATGCAGCGCGGCGGCGGTCAGGTCATGCAGCTTGGAGAGGTCTGCGCCGCCGTACCACTTCACGCCCTTGAGCGCCGCCAGCGCCTTGAGCTTGCGCTCCAATGGCCACGCGGGGTCGATGCCCAGCGCCTCGCCCGCCGCGCTGTCGCTCGTTTTGAACATTTCGACGTTGAAATACGCGCGCAGGCTGTTGGTGAAGATGTTGACCCGCTTGTTGAGAAAGTTGCTCCGCGCCTGCGGGTCGTTCTGCGCCTGCAGGCTGGCAGACAGAATCTCCTCCGGGCGAATGGTCACGCCGTAGTTGGGGTTGGCCTTTTCATGCTGGATAGGGCTGGTGTAATCCACCGCGCCATCCTCGCCCTGATCCGCCCGCGCGATGAAGATGAAATACCCGTCGTCCCTGATCTGCCCGGAGACGACGCGCGCGCAATAATCCAGCCGCTGGGCGCAAAAACCCGTCGCGTTGTCGCCCGCGGTCGAAATGCCGACGACGAGCTTGTTGGTGTAGGCGTTTGTCGCTTCCTTGAGCACGTCGTATTGCTTGCCGCTCTTGTAGGCGTGAAGCTCATCGGCGATGATGATGTTCGCGTTGAAGCTGTCCTGTCCGTCCGGATTGCTGGCCAGCGCGTTGAGGGACAGCGAGCCATCCGGGAAGTCGCGCTCGATGGCGTGCTCCATGTTGTTATCGAGGATGCGCCATCCTGCCGCCCGCGCAGCCTTTTCCGAGCGATACAGCCCTTTTTCGACGTTGTAGCGCCAACTGTCGAACGTCTCCATCGCCTGTTTGAGCGTTGCGCCGACGACATAGACCTTTGATCCGCTCGCGCGTTCCAGCAAACCCAGCGCCCATGAAAGCGCGGCCACCACCAGCGTTTTGCCATTCTTGCGCGGGATGAAGATAAACGCCTCCTTGACCACGCGCTCGATGGTGCCCGGCCTAAAGAAGATCAGCATGCCGTAGATGCAGAATTTTTCCCACGGCTCCAGCAGGAACGGCTTGCCCCGCAGCGGCTTGCCGTCGAGGCTCTGCCCCTGCCGGTGCTTGAAGGTTGCTTCGATCACGTCAATCACGAAATCCGCATCGTTCGTGTTCACGTCGTAGTCGGCGGCCAGCATATCGCAAAAGCGCCCGCAGGCCAGCACGATCTCCCGTCCGGCAATCTTGCGCCCCTCCAGCACATCGGTCACATACGCCCGGATGCACGCTGCCCGCCTGCCCGAAAGCCCCGCCAGCGCCGCGCGCTGCCGCTCGGTCATCCGCCCAGATTCTTGAGCGCCGCGATCAACGGATCCTCCTGCGCCTTCGCCGTCGCCGCCGCATCGAGTTTCTTCGCGCCTGCCGGAGTCAGGCCGAGCGCCGAAAGATACGCCAGCACGTCCTTCCGCAGGCTCTCCAGCGTGGTCACAATGGGCGCTTTCTTCGTGCCGGTCGCCGTACTCGTCTCATACGCCCAGCCGGATTCCTCAAAGGCGCAGGTCAGCGTGTCGTACTGCTCCATCAGCTGGGCGGCGATGGCAATCGCGCTCTCGTACTCCGGGCGGTATGTGCCCAGCTGCTTCATGCTTTTCCGCAAAGCCAGCGTGTAATTCTTCGCCACAGACGACCTCCTCCCGCAAAACTTTGAAAATCGGCTCGGAGAGGGAAGAATCGCCCCCTCCCGGTCACTGTCCCCCCGCCTTCAACAACTCGCGCGCGGGGGGATTGCTTCAAACCGTGCGCCTGCCGCGCTGGAAACGCGCCGATTTTCCGCCCTTTTCGGGGTGCATTTTGTTGTGACATGCCTCGCAAAGCGCCCGGCCGTTCGCCAGATCATAGGCTAGTTCCGGGTGCTCGTCGAGATGCTGAATGTGATGCGCCACCGTCGCGCGCACAGGCAGGCCGTCCTTGTCCGTCCGCCCGTACCGCCTGCACTCCTCGCACCGATAGCCCGCGCGCCGCAGCACCTTCGCCGCCCATGTCCGATGACGCGCCCCGTTGTAATGCGGATTATCGCTCACGCTCTCGCCTCCATGTCCAAAAACGACACCAAGCAGCTCGCTTGGCTGCCCGATGCCGTTATTGTATCAAAGATGAGTTGGACATGAACGGACATCTTTTCGCCCGGCGGTCAAAGTCTCCGGCTGTTGCCGCCGATTTCACACTGGGGCTTTGCGGTCGCCCCTGTCACCTTTCGCGCGGACATCCGCCGCACACTGCAAAGCCCGCTGATGAATCCGCCGCACCTGCCGCTCCTCATAGCCCATGCGCCGCGCGATCTGCATCCACGTCAGCCCGGACAGATAGCGCAGTTCCAGCACCTCGCGCCCGGCCGCATCCGGCACGGCCTCGATCAGCGCCAACGCATGAGCATATTCCGCCCGCAGTCCTTCCGCCAGCCGCCCCAATTCCTCGGCGTATGCCCCTGCGTTCATGGCGCGCATTTGCTCGACCTGCCTGTCCATTTCCGCCACTCTGCGCTTCAGGCCGCCGATGCTTTTCAGCAGCGCGCGCACATCCTGCCCGTCCGTCATCGCGTCCTCCCCGTTTCATCCACCCGGCGCATCAGCGCGTGTACATAAACGCCGCTGGCCCATCGGCTCTTCTTCGCGCCGATCTCCAGCAGCTCGCATCCCGGATAGAGTTTTTCAAAGATTTCCTTCGCCCGCCCGAAGTCCGCCACCGTCTCGGCCACGCGCCCCGCCTTGCGAACACTGATCTTCTTGTCGGCCACGCTTTCGGCCGGCTCTTTCAGCCCGATGCTGCTGCCCCAGCTCCGCCCGACGGCTTTCTGCTGCGGGTTCTTCCCTTCGCGTTCCAGCTTGCTGATCGTCAGGTATCGCGCAAAGCCGGACAGATGGCGCTCGGTCGGCTGCGCGCGGCGCGTGTTGCAGAAGCCGCCGTGCCGCTTCGTCCACTTCTCCTCGATCTCCTCGCGCGTCAGCCCGTCGCCGGACATGATGACATGGTGATGCCAGCGCACACCATAGGCCGCGCTCTCCGTCCGCTCGGTGATGTAAATATACCTGAGCGCAGGCAGACCGCGGCGGCTGCGCATCCGCTTCACCCGGTTCATCATGTTGCGGATGTCCCGCTTCGCCTGCTCGTCGCTCCCCGGCTGACGCCCCGCCGGATACTCACAGGTCAGCATGATGTCCCCCGCGTCGAAGTTCGCATTGACCAGCCGCTCCAGCCTGTTCGCCCGGTTCTTCGCATCCAGCCGCTTCTGCGCCCTGGCGTGCGCCTCCTTCTTCGCCTCGGTGCTGGCCGCCCGCGCGTGCGCCGTGTCCCACACCGGGTAGCAATCCACATAGACCATCGGCCCCGCCTTAACCGTCCGCGTCCGCTGATGGAGCACACCGCTGTCCCAGCCGCAGGCCAGCTTCCCCTCCACCGACGTATCGAACAGCACCATGCAGTCCCTCGCGCTTGTGTCCATGCCGCAGCCTCCTTTGTGAATCGCTTTCGTTGAGTTGTTCATACACCCATACAAGACGGGTCAGCGGGCTTGCCGCCCGCTGCTGTCGATCTGCTTCTTTATTTTTGAATTTTCCTGTGTTACAATGGTCAAAAGGAAATGATGTGTATATGAAAGATCAACCAATAAAACTGCCTTCTCCCAGCACTGAGACACTCGCCGTCATGGCAGATGTCGAAAATCGTCTGAATCTGGTCGGTCCTTTCCACGATACACCTTCTCTCATGGAAGCGCTGGAAGAAAATGATGCCTAAGCGTCCCACATCGGGGCGCTTTTCGTTTACCCTGCCGCCTGCGCGTTACGCTTCTTCTCCATCGTCTACCTCGTTGGCGGCCAGCAAACCGCAGCTCTGCGCCATGCGCCCGATCATTGCCCGAATCGCGTCAACCACTTCCTCGCTCTCCGGCAGGATAACCGCCGTCGTCAGCATGCCATCCTTGACGAGTACCAGTGGCTCACCGTCCGTATTGATGCCGATCTTCATACATTGGTAGTCCTCGGCGCATCGTGCCGCCTTAACCTTTGCCATATCCACGGCCAGCATTCGCCCGCGGCATGTCAGCAGTAGGCAACGCTCGCCCAAATATTCCACGATGCCAAGTTCCTGTGCGTCCCATTCCACCGCCGGTGCTACATACAGGCGTGAGCCTGAACCCAGCGGCAGAGCGAGGATATCCATCTGCGCCGCCTTTTTCGGCGCGAGATCAAAAATCGCCGCAATGCTGCCCTCCGTCAGCTTCAAATCGCCTTCGACCGGCCACGCCGCTGTGTGTGTCCCAATCCATTGCTCGCCGCAGTCGCTTTCATAGATATAAAACTCCTTTTCCTCGACGCAGCACCGCTTGATCGCGCCTAATTTCATACCGATTTTCTCCTTCCCATGTAGTCCATCAGCCACCGCAGCGCCCCGCGGTAATCCTCGCGCGAGAAGCGCGGATAACCTGTCTCCAGCTCTCCGCGAATCCATCCCAGTTTCTCCGCGTCACTTTGATCCGGATCGTCGAACAATTCCGCGAAACTCTGCCAGTTCTTGACCGCCCGCGTCTCGGTTGTCCGTGTCGGCGTTGGTTTCTCTCCTAGAAATCTAATCGCCATGATTCACCCTCCCCATTGTTCCGCCATTGCCCGTGCGGCGCCTGGAAATGTCTTGCTTCTTTCTTTTGCGTCTCTCTTTCCTTTTGTCTTCCATTTATTCGGTCTTGTCGCTCCGTGCGCTGTTGTTTCTACCCATTTTCCTTCTGGTACACATAATTCCGTCGCAAAAAGCGGCGGAACACCACGCAACCACAAGCATGTTGTTTTCATCCACGGGTCGCCGAACATGTACGGCTGAACAATTTGCGTGTATCTCGGAAGCCTGTGAATTTTGCCTGGAATCGGGTTTTCGATAGCCACACGCGGGCAATCCGCCTCCCAAAGAGCAAGAAAAAACGCTTTCGCCCGTCTCGCTTTTTTCATTCGCTCTTTCTGTATAATACCTTTAATTCTAAGGCGGTTTGCCCCTGCATTGCTCAGGTAAGTACACGGCGGATGTGCGATCAGCATGTCCCACTTGCCTACATCGTGCGTCTGCCCGTCCATTGTTCGGACGATACCCCCCCGGACAGCTTCCAGCGCATCGCCGAGAATGTGCCATTCAGGATGTCCTCCAGATGGCTCTTGAATATCGCAGGAATATGCTTCATGCCCTCGTTCTCGAAAAGCCTTGCATACTGTCTGCGATTCCTCACACGCTACCAATACTTTCGTTTTCCTCACCTTCTTTTGGGGCTTTGTTGGCCGTCGGCCATCCGGCGGCCTGCAAAACCTCAATATGATAGTAGATTTACCCCTCGCGAAACCGTGTCGCGATATAATTCGCCGCATCCAGCAGCTCGTTGGCCTCGCCCTCGTCCCCGCGCATTCCGGTGAATGCCGCATACGCCGCCTGATCCGCTGCATACTGCTCGAACTCCTCCAGCCGCCGAATCTGTCCCGGCAGGCTGACATAGACCTGGCTGTCCGCGCGAAACGCATGCAGCGTGCCGCCGACAACCGGCGTAATGGTCAGCATCGTGCGCCCGTCCACATCCTTCACGCCGAATAGATCGCACCTTGCCGGAAGCTCGACGCCGCCCTCCAGCTCCACGCCGCGTTCGATCAACGCGCCTTCGCCAAAGCATACCCCATGACCGACGATGCAGCCCGACTTGATCCATGCGCCTTTCCCGAAATGGCACCGCGCCCCGATGATGCTTCCGTGGCCGATCACCGCGCCTGCGTCAAAGTCGCAGTGCGCGCCGATCTCGCTGTTTGCCCCGACGTTGGCTTCGCCCAGCAGGCTGCCCGCTCCGATAATCAGCCGCGTATGCCCGCGCATATTCACCCGCCGGAAGTCGCCCTTTCCAAAGCGGTATTGGCCATCCGCCCCGGTTTTAACCAGATCAAATTCATCTTGCGCCCAAACCTTCATGTTTCTTTTGCTCCTTCTGCTTCTCGCAACGCGGGCAGACGTACCGCCTCGGCGATACGCCCACCGCGCTCACATTCCAAATCATCTTACAGACGGCGCACCGCCTGTATCTTTTGCCGCCCTTCATCGTTCACACCCGAACCAGACGCGCCCGCATCCCGTTTCGCCTGAGCCGCGCGAGGTGTTCCCGCGTCAGCGCCCGGTTTCGGCGGCTGGCCACCTGCGCCTTACCCTGCGCCTCCTGCCGCTGCATCCAATCGGCGGCAATCCACCCAAACGCCAGCAGGCTGATGATCGGCACGCCGAAAATCAGAATCAGAAAAACTTCGAGCACATCCATTGTCTTTTGTCCTTTCCTCTGCTATAATCAAACTGTCACTTTTCCTTGTCCCCTTACGCGGTCGCCGTCCGTGTGAGGGGCTTTTTCTTTTGCCCAATCCATCATGCCCGCTTCTTTCATGCACCGCCGGGTTGTCCGTATGCTTCGGCTTTCCGGCCGCCCAGCATCCGGCATACCGCGCGCGGGTCGATCACATCGCAAAGCGCCTCGCCGTCCCGCCCCAGCACGAGGAACGGGCCGCGAATCCCGTACATGTTCTCCGGCGCGCCGGATCGCCACGCCTCCATATTGTAGGCGGCCACATTCTCGCGCCCGTCCTCCTCCAGCGTCAGCGCCGTCAGCTCAAACGGCCCGCCGACCATGCTTTCGATGGCCTCCCGCGTACCGACGATCATCTTCACCCGCGGCGGCTTGCCCGGCCGCTTGTAGACCGCCTCCAGCAGCCGCGGCGCGGTCATCTTCTCGTGGCGTTTCATGTGTCGCTCTCCTCTCTGCCGTCCATCAGCTCAAAGGTCGGCTTTTCCATTCTTCGATCTCTCTGGTTCGCATTTTCCTGAAGCTGGCCAAGCAGCGTCTTCGCCTGCTCCCGAATATCAAAGCTGTCCACGATGACGGGTTCCCGTCCGCCCAGCAGGCGAACCACCCGCCATCGCTTCGCGCCCGCGGCTTTCATCACCGCAAGCCGCCGCTGCCCTTCCAGCTCCGCGAAAACATCCGACGCGCTGATTCCGATTCCCTCGCAGATCAGCATCAGCGTGCCAACCTTGCCGCCGTTTTCGTTTTCGCCCTGCTCAAAGTGCATCAGGGTGCGCACCGCTACGCCGCTCCGCTTCGCCACGCTGGCATAAGTCAGTCCGTTGGCCACGCGCTCCCGGCGGATGATATCGCCGAGCCGCCGCCAGATCGCGGCCTCCTTTTGTGTGCTCATGTGTTTTTTCTCCTTTCTTTGGGGCTTTATGGAGCGCTCAGCCTTCCGAGCGCTCGAAAAACCTCAATGCCTGAACAACCGCAAGCCGCCGTTGTACAGTTCGTATGCCACGCCGCAGACGTTAAAGCGAATATAGTTCATGTCATCCGCGAAGTAGAGCGGCAGACGCTTAATCGTGCCGACCGTCCGCACAACCTGATGCCGGTTGATGCGCAAAGTCTCGACCTCGTGCCGAATTTCAACCTTGCGGGCAGAAAAGCCATATTCATCTGCAATCAGATCCTTGGCCGCTTCGTCCGTCAGCACGTCGCATCGTTTTTTCAGCGCTTCATAGTCCGCCTGCCGGACGTTTGCCTCGTCCTCATACGGCCGCCATTCTTCCTCCCGTTCCAGCTTCTCCGCCAGAAATTTAACCTCGCCCTCCAGCTTGGCAATCCACACCTCAAGCGCCTTGCGCTTATCGGCCTCCGATCTGCTCAGTTCAATCTCTGCCTGGCTCTCTTTCAGCGTCTCCTCGTAGGCAATGCGCATCGCCATGTCGTCCCTGTTCTCCATGTAGCGCTGGCAAAACTCGTGCTTGTCCAGTTTGCTATCCATGTAGGCCTTATCAATAGCCTCGTACAGCTTCGCCGTGGGATAGATCCCCGTTATCATCTGAAATTCACTAATCAGCATGGTCTTTGTCCTCCTTACTCAATGAATACCTTTACAATTACGGCCAGTCCCGAAAACACCAGCATCACCCACGCAAGCCCCATAGCCCACGCCGGAATATACATGCCGTTCTGCTCCATCACCAGCAGGATAATCAACAAATTCATTGTGCTTTTGCCTCCTCTCTTTCCCGTTCTTCTCTCTTGGCGCGCCAATATGCCATCTCCGCCGAATAGGCTTCAAATGCTGCCCGGTTCTCCGGCGCATTGCACATTGCAACGATCTCCTCGGCACGTTCCTTGAGCAGCGGAACGATAGCCCGCGCAAACGCGTTGATTTCTGCTTTGCCGGGTTCACCAACAAACTTGACCGTTGCCCGAATCTCCCGTGCCATTGTGCTGTTTCGTCCTTTCCGCCGCCGGAGTTACCAGTCTCCGGCGGCTTACGCCAATGTTTACTTTAAGTGAACTTATGCAGAAAAGAATATATCTTGAATGGTCGCACCATAATAATTGGCTAACGCCAACTTTATTTCATCCCTCGGAACGCGCTGTCCTGTCTCATACATTGCCAGCGATGACTTGCTGATTCCAATAGACTTTGCCACTTCTGCCTGCGTTTTTTCCCCTCTCATTGCAATGAGCTTTTCCGCAATCTTCTTACGATCCACTTTTTCACCTTCTCCCTTTTGGTTCACTCTATGTGAACACTATACCACGATATTCCAGCGTTGTCAATCACTTTCTGTAAACTTTTTATTGACTATGTTCACGTTTCGTGATATTCTGGGCGTGAAAAAGAAAGGGGTGCTATAAATGAGCCACTTTTCCGAGCGATTAAAGAGCTTGCGTCAGCAATCTTCAATCACTCAAGCAAAACTTGCTGATGACCTCAGCGTTACAAAGTCTCTGATTTCCATGTACGAAAGCGGTCAACGCCTTCCGAGTTTTGAAATGCTTGAAGCTATCGTTGATTATTTTGATGTTCCGCTTTCCTCTTTGGTCGATAATGCAAGTTCTCTTTTCCCCGATATGCTTCCCGTCACCATCCGACGTGTCCCAATTCTCGGTGGCGCTGCGTGTGGCGAACCTATCTACGAACCGGGCGACGGCACAGAGTTTTTAAGTGTCGATGCCTCTGTTTCTTGCGACTTCGCACTTATTGCCCACGGCGATTCCATGATCGGCGACCGCATCCATGACGGCGACGTAGTTTACTTCCGTTCGGTATCAGATGTCCGTGATGGCGAAATAGCTGCTGTAGCTGTAGATGACGGTGTAAGCATCAAACGTATTAAGCGTCTGCGCGCACCAGATGGAAGTGTCATTTTCACTCAGCTACTTTCCTCTAATCCCGCGTATGATTCCATCGACATCGGCGGGCCAAGTGAGACGCGGGTTGCTCGTATTTTGGGGCGCGCCGTCTCATTTAGTGCAAAGCTGAACACCTGAGCTTAATAAAATTCTGGAGGATTTTGCTCATGTCTACAAAAGCAAATCGAATCCGTCATATTCTTGGCATTGACTTTGAAACCGCCAACCGTACCCGCGCTAGTGCCTGTTCTCTTGGCCTATGTGTGCTTGATTTTTCAAGCGGCGAGGTCATTGAAAAGAAGCACTTTTTAATCAATCCCAATGTTCAATTCGATTATTTCAATACGCTGGTCAACGGAATTACGCCTGACATGGTAAAAGACGCACCTTTCTTTCAAGACGTAATTGACGAAATTTCTTCACGATTGATTGATAATACCGTAGTCGTCGCGCACAACGCCCCCTTTGATATTTCTGTTCTACGCAATTCCTGTGATGTTGCCCAAATTCCCGTACCCGAATTAAACTATTTTTGTACGCTAAAGCTCTCCCGATCTTTATTGCCCGGAATGGCTTCTTATACATTGCCCGCCGTTGCTGTAAAATGTGGTTTGCCCGACTTCCGTCATCATCTCGCTGATGATGATGCAGAAACATGTGCAAAAATCTTTCTGCACCTCGCCAATATGTGTAACGCCGAAACTATTCACCAGCTTTCACTTCGCTCGGGCGTATGGTTTGGCCAGACTTACGCTGATGGTTCATACTCAAGCTGTCATAAAACTCGCGAACCGCAAATCGACTTGCCTGATGATGGTTCTGATATTCTCCCCGAATGTAGTTCCATCACTCCAAATGAAAGCAATCCTCTTTTCGGAAAAACCGTCGTTTTCACTGGAGCGCTCTGTGGTATGCCCCGCACAGAAGCAGAAAGCATTGTAGCCGCTGCCGGTGGTGTTGTCGGAAAAGGCGTTACGAAGAAAACAAATCTTATTGTATGCGGCTATCAAGACCCCTCCGTGCTTAACGGCCACGAAAAGAGTTCCAAACTTCTAAAGGCTGAACAATATGCTGCTGAAGGATATGATATTCAAATCGTACCTGAAGAAGATTTCCGAAAAATGATTCAATAAAATATCAAAAATGCCCCCGCCCCATGTTACCAGCATGAGCAAGGCGAAGTATTCAATTCACTTTTTTCTTCTATGTGGCTCATCAAGGGATTCATTCAACTGTTATCACTATTTAAGGGGGTGATCCAATTTGAAAGCCGTCATATATGCCCGCTTCTCCAGCCACAACCAGCGCGAAGAATCCATCGAAGGACAGGTTCGCGCCTGTCAGCGCTTCGCCAAAGAGCACGACATGACTGTGATCGAGATATACGCAGATCGCGGCCTGTCCGGCCTCCATGCCGACAATCGCCCGGAATTTCAACGCATGATCGCAGACAGCGACCGCCACAAATTCCAAGCCCTTATCATGTGGAACCTCGACCGTTTTTCCCGCGACAAATACGACACTGCCGTTTATAAATCGCGGCTCAAAAAGAATGGCGTTACGCTCTATTATTCCGATCAGAACATTCCAGACACGCCGGAAGGAATCATTCTCGAATCGCTGCTTGAGGGCTTCGCGCAGTATTATTCCGCCAACCTTTCCCGCAACGCAAAGCGCGGCTTACAGGAAAATGCGCGGAAATGCCTCTGGAACGGCGGCGGCCTGCCTCTTGGCTATACCATCGACGAAACAAAGCACTTTGTCATTGATCCGGCCGGCGCCGCCTGTGTCCGGTTGATCTTCCAGATGTACGCCGACAACCACTCCATCAAGGAAATTGTCTCTACACTCAACGAGAAGGGATATCGAACCGTGAAAGGAAATAAATTTCGCCTTGGCAGTATACAGGGTGTCCTGCGTAATCGAAAATACATCGGCGAATACCACGCATCCGGCATAACTGTTCCGAACGGCGTTCCCGCGATCGTGGATGTCGAATTATTCAATGCCGTACAAGAAAAAATCGGTGTTGTTTCTGCTGCAAAAGCCCGTAACAAAGCAGAAATTCCTTATTTGCTGACTACAAAGGTTTTTTGCGGCCATTGCGGCTCTCCGATGATCGGCGAATCCGGCACAGGAAAAGGCGGCTCGACCTATCGCTATTATAAATGCTCCTGCCGAAAGAACCGAAAAGGCCAGTGTGACAAACGCACCGAACAAAAAGAATGGCTCGAAGAAACCGTCGTTGCGCAGACCGTCGAAAAATTCCTCCACCCCGACGTGATCGAGGATGTTTCAAACGCCTGTGCCGCCGTACTTGAACAGGATTGCCAAAACAATGCCTTGCTCAAGGCCTTAAATGCCCAGCTTGCAGATGTTGAAAAATCCTCCCGAAATCTTATCAAAGCCATTGAAGCAGGGGTATTCACCTCATCCATGCGCGAACGGCTGGCCGAGCTTGAACAGCAAAAAGAAGATATCACCGTTCAGATTGCCCGCGAGCAGCTCCGAAAGCCGCAGCTCTCCGCCGAGCAAATCGCATTCTTCCTCCGCTCTTTCCTTGACGGCGATGCTCACGATCCGAACTTTCAAGAAAGAATTATTGAATCGCTCGTCCGCCGCGTCGATGTTTACGATGAAGGGCCGGGAAACCGCAAGCTCACTGTTTTCTATAATCTAAAGAAAAATAACCATTCTTCCGTTTCGGTAAAATGTTCGGATTCCGAAAGTGTGGGTCTGCCAAAAAGGTCGGTTGCAAAAGCAGCCGATTTTTTTTATTCGCTTCTTGCAGAAGGACGAGAATAGGACGGCAGTGAATACCGTGCCCTTTGGCACGGTAGAGCCGTCCTGACCGACGAGCGTCGAGCGAGGAGAAAGAGTCCTTCTGCCCCTGCCAAAAAGGTCGGTTGCATAAGCAGCCGATTTTTTTTGCTCTTTGCAGAAGGACATTTTTCCAATTCCAGTTTTTTCAAAATGCGCAACTAAATTCAGTTGCATTTTTATCTTTTTGTGCTATACTATATGAGAAAGGGAGGCATGCGGCTTGGGACAAAAAGAAAAGCTCATCAAAAAGCTGAAATCCGTTCCGAAGGACATGACCTTTGAAGAGGTCGAAACCCTCTTGCGCTATCTGACCTATCTGCGTTCCAACAAAGGGAAAACCAGCGGTTCGCGCGTCTTATTTTCCAGCGACTCTCACCCGCCGATCTTGCTGCATAAGCCCCACCCCCGCAAGGAGCTTCTGGCGTATCAAATCAAACAGCTCATCGAAATCTTGGAACAGGAGGGATTGATTTGAGCAATACCATGGAATATAAAGGCTATGTCGGCAGCGTCGAGTTTTCGCAGGAAGACTCCGTTCTTTTCGGAAAAGTCATGGGTATTCGCGCCCTGATTTCCTACGAAGGTCAAACCGTTCAGGAATTGGTCAATGACTTTCACGACGCGGTCGATGCATACCTCAATCTCTGTGCTGAGGAAGGAACGCCGCCGGAAAAAGCCTACAAGGGCTCGTTCAATATCCGCATTTCCCCCGAACTCCATCGCCGCGCCGCCCTCTATGCAACGGCGCATCAAACCACGCTCAACCGCGTTGTTGAAAGCGCGCTCGAGCATTATGTTCCCGCTTATTGATATCTGCCCCGCATATTTCCCCTGCCTCCGGCCAAACTACCGCTGGAGGTGTTTTTTTATGAGCCCGAAAGAATTGCTTTATATCGACGATGCGCTCGGCCACGAGCAGTTTCTCATCGCCCAATGTCAGGAAGCCGAGGCCGCGCTCAGCGACCCGAAGCTCAAACAGCGCGTTCGCCAGCTTCAAAGCGCCCACCAGCAGCTCTTCAACCGCCTGATGGCGCTCGTTTAAGGAGGGATGGCCATGAATAACGATCAGCAGATTATGGAAAACCTGCTTTTGACGACAAAGGGCGTCTGCGATTTGTATCTGCACGGCGCCATCGAATCCGCCACGCCGGACGTGCATCAGGCGTTTGACGGCGCACTGGGCGAAAGTCTGGACATGCAGTCGGATATCTATGCCGAAATGTCCAGCCGCGGCTGGTATCAAAACCAGCAGGCCGACACGCAGCAAATCGCGCAGGTACGGCAGAAATTTCTGATGAACTGATTCTTCACACAAGCGGGCTGAGCCCGCCTCAGCTTGTTGACATAAGCTAACTTGTCTTGAATAGCAAAATCAAGAAATTCAGCTATTCTTTCATTTGCGAAAAGGGCTATTCTCCCCCTTCGGGGGGAGAATAGCTTTTTGTCTACAGTCTGAAGCGGGCTGAGCCCGCCTTCCCCTCCGCCGATGTCTGCAAAACGTCAAAGTCTTGCTCACGTCGGCGGTTTTATGCAATTTTCTATACGTCAAAAAAGGCGCTGTCAAGCTCAACCGGAATTGGCTTGACAGCGCCTTTGACGTTTCATTTTCTTTTAGCGCTTCTTTGGGCGCTTTCTTTTTGTGCCGTCTCCACAGGCACGTCCTCTTTTTCGCAGATCATAAAGGGATAATCCCCTTTTCCCTGCTGAATCATTGTGGCGAAGCGATACGTCTTCTGCGTCGTCTTTTCCTCGCTGTTGGGGTCGGCGACCAACAGTTTCCCGTCCTCGGTGATGCCGCGAAGGACGACGTAGTGCCCGTTTTCCGTAAAATATCCTGCGCCGACGTATTCGACAATCGGATAGCCCTTGCGCAGCGTGTTTTCAATCGCCTGCGCGTCCATCTTGCGCCAGCGCCCCTCGACGCCGTACTCGTCCAGCAGCAGCCGCAGCGCGTCTCGCCCCAGTCCGTCGCCGCGATACAGCCCGAGCTCCCCCGCCAGGGACATGACATCGTCCGGTTCGGGCGCGTCATCCGGCTCAAAATACCCGACGACCATCGCCACGCAGGCCGCGCCGCAGCCCGATTCCTCGACCGTAACATCCCGCTCGTGCCACGTAAAGACCGGCTCTGCATAGTCATGCTGATTGTAGAGCGGCATGGGGAGCAGAAGCGGCTCGACCTTGCGTTTTTCCGCCGCCGCGGACGCGCCAAGGAGCAGCGCCGCCGTCAGCATCAGCGCGAAAACACCTTTCATTACAGCACAATGTCCCCCGGCCGATAGCCCTGCGGCAGCGGTTCTTCCTCGTCAAACACGACCGACGGGTCGCGCAGGGTCGGAAGGAACGCTTCGTAAGGAATACGCGGAAATTCGCAGCCATAGCTGCTCGCGCCGAACCATCCGCCCTCGTGCGCGCGCAGATTCAAATCGCGCGCAAACTTTGTGCGGTTGGAGCAATCGTGAATCAGCGGCTGCCACCGTTCGCGCGCGGCGGTTTCCATCAGTTTCAGCGTCAAATCCCGGCTCCAGATGGGCGAAATATACCCCTGACGCGACATATACAGGCTCTCGCCCTCATAATTGCCGATGTTGTTCGGATTCAGATGCAGCTCGGCGCAGTTCATAAAGTCAATCCCCGTCGCCAGAATCTTCTCCTTTTTCTGCATGAACGTCTCGTACAGTTCCGGCGTGATCGGCGTTTCAATGCCCACATATCGGATGTATTTCTTGGCCGTCGCCATGTTTTCGATCACGCGATCCGCGCATCCGGACGCGCCGAGATTGAAGCGCAGCTCGTCCAGCCCTGCCTCGCCCAGCGCGCGCAGATTTTCCTCCGTCGCCAGCGTTCCGTTGGTGTACATGTGCTGGTAAACGCCCGCCTCATGGAATTTGCGGATGATTCCGTAGTATTTTTCAATCTCCATGAACGGCTCGAGGTACACATACGCGACGCCCGTCGGCTTCTTCTGGATGGACAGCAGCAGGTCGATGTCGTCCTCATAGAATTTCGTGCCGCCGATCTCCCACATGCCCTCGCCGATGGGCGGCTGCACATCCAGCTCGCCGTAATTATAGCAGAATTTGCACTGCACGTTGCAGCGGTTCGTCTTGCGAACCGCACTCAGCCCCGTGCCCAGCAGGCAGGAGCAGCAGCCCCGCGGAAATTTCGCCCGATCGCCCACGAAATATGTCCGCCCGGACAGGCTTTGCAGCCCTTCGATCCGAGACGCCATCGCTTCGCGCCGCTTGTTCACTGCGGTTTCAATCTGAGCCAGCGCCGCAAGGGCAATCTCCTGCTGATGGGGCATCAGCTCTTCCTCCTCGGGCAGAGCGGCAAAAAACTCAAACCACATCAGCGCATCTTTTTTTGAAATCTTCATGGTCATACCTCCCTGTGCGGCTTTTGACGCAAACAAAGGTATTTTATCACAGAATTTCAAAAAAGTACAGCGCTCATTCGGCGTTTCGACCGGCCTCAAACCGTCGGAGGTTTTTGCCGCTTATTTTTTGAGAAAGGCTTCAACGGCCTCGCACGCCTGCGCATAGGCGTCGCCCTGCATATCCAGCCAGACGATATTCGGGTTGCGGCGGAACCATGTCATCTGGCGCTTGGCGAATTTCTTGATCGCGTGCGCCAGTTGGGCGAGCATATCGTCCCTGTCGGGGATTTCGCCGATGAGGTACTGCGTGATGAAGCGGTATTCCAGCCCCAGCCCGAGGAGAAATTCCGTGCTTGCGCCTTCGTCCATCAGGCGCTGCACCTCCTCAATCATGCCCTGCTCAAGCCGCATGTCGATGCGCTCGTCTATGCGTTTGGCCAGCACATCGCGCGGCCAGCTCACGCCCAAACGCAGGCTGTCAAACCGCGCCTGCTTCGCGGGCACGGCGTCGTCGCCGTCGTGGATGCGCTCAAGCATCCGCATGACGCGGTTGCGGTTGTTGCGCTCCACCTGCACATCCGGCATGAGCGCGACGAGCTGCGCGTACAGCGCGGGCGTGGTCAGCTTTTCCAGCTCCGCGCGGTAGGCCAGATCCGGCTCTTTATCGGAGAGCAGATAGCCGTCCAGCACGGAATCCACATACAGCCCCGTGCCGCCGACGATCATCGGCAGATGGCCGCGCGCGCGGATTTCGTCAATCTTTTCATAGCTCATCCGCTGAAAATCCGCCATGGAAAAAAACTCGCCCGGCTCGCGCACGTCAATCATGTAATGCGGCACGCCCTGCATCTCTTCGGGCGTAATCTTGCCGCTGCCCAAATCCAACCCGCGGAAAACCTGCCGCGAATCCGCCGAGATGATCTCCCCGTCAAACGTTCCGGCCAGCCGCACGCCCAGCGCGCTCTTGCCGGATGCGTTTGTGCCGACAACCGCCACAACCTTCGTCTTATCCATGATGCTTCCCCTTTATCCTGCGTTCTTGCTCCAATTCATTCAGCAGCGCCTCGCAGCCCGCGTCCACCTCGTCATACACCACGTCGTAGCGGTCGGTATACCACGGGTCCTCGATCTCGCGTGGCTCGCCGGTATACGCCATCAGCAGCGCGATTTTGTGCAGCGGGTCGCCGCCGAAAATGCGCTCCATGCGGCGCAGATTCTCCCTGTCCATGCCGATAAACAGGTCGTATCGGTCGTAATCCGCTTTTCCGAGCTGCCACGCACGGTGCCCGCTTCTGGGCAGGCCATGGCGCGCAAGCTCCCGCTGCGTCCCTGGATGCACGGGATTGCCGATTTCCTCCGCGCTGACCGCCGCCGAATCCGCCGTGTACGCCCATTCGAGCCGACGCTCCCTGACTTTTGCCGCAAAAACAGATTCCGCCATCGGACTGCGGCAGATGTTGCCGTGGCAGACGAAAAGAATGCGGGTCATGCTGATGCTTTCATTCCCATCCATTCAGATTTTCTCTATTTTATCAGATTTCCCTTCGGAGTTCAACCCACGCAAAAGAGACCGCCCATTTCAAGCGGTCTCTCCGGCTTGTTGACATAAACAAACTTGGATTGAATAGCAAAATCAAGAAATTCAGTTATTCTTTCATTTGCGGAAAGGGCTATTCTCCCCCCCTTCGGGGGGAGAATAGCTTTTTGTCTACAGTCTCCGGCGGGCGGCGGATGCCGACTTGCCGAAGTTCATGCCGAACAGCAGCGTATGGCGTTTGACCTTCACATGGAAATGTCCTTTGTGAACGATGTTCAGTTTGCGGCTAAGAAAATGCCCGCAGAGGGCTTGAGGATTCAATAAAGCGTTCTGCGGACGATCTCCAGCACCGCTGAGGGGTCATAGTCCTGCCGAAGCAGGGCGGAGAGCGTCAGGGAAAACAGCACGTCGGCGAATTTTTCCGGGGTGAACTGATCCGTAAAAGCGTCGGGCCGGATTTTTTCATCCTGCCTGAGCACGTCGCACAGCCCGGAAAGAATGTGATGCCAGGTTTTCTGCATGCGCCGCTTTCCGTCGGACTTCTCTTTTCCCATGAAGCCGAGGGAATGGAGGGTGAAGAAGCTGGGGTATTGCTCGCCGCCGTAGGCCATGCGCTCGTAAATCCACGTCACGCAAACCTGAACGTCGCGGAACACGGCGTCGTTATCCGGGCGGTGAAAGATTTCGCACCAGACGCTTTCCACCGTAGCGCCGACCAAATCCGATTTAGAATCAAAGTAGTTGTAAATCGAACCGACCGACACCCCGCAGGCCGCCGCGACCGAGCGGATGCTGATCGCCGACCAGCCCTGCTGCCGGATCATCTCGCGGCTGGTTTTCAGAATCTCCTCCTTGGAGGTCACGATTGTATTCATTGGGGCACCTCAATATGAACAATGTTCACTATCATTATACACAAAGTCTTCCCGATGTCAACAGGGAAAATCAATTTTTTGAAAAAAGACGAAAAGGCCGGCTCCGTGCGAAGCCGACCTTTCAAAAAACATATATGGGAACAGGAAAAATGCGCCGTCTTATGCCGGGGCTTTCGGCAGCTCGGCCGTCTTTTCGGCCGAGCCCTGCGCGATATGCAGCGTGAAGGTGAAGCAGCTTCCCTGCCCGGGCTCGCTGGTGACGCTCATTTCCTCGCCGAGGTGCTTCATAATTTCGTAAGCGATGGCAAGGCCGAGGCCGGTGCCCTTGCTGTGGTGGGATTTATCGACCTTATAGAAGCGGTCGAACACGTGGGGCAGATCCGCCGCGGGGATGCCCACGCCGGTGTCGCGGACGCGGACGCGGACAACGTCGCCCTCCGCGCAGGCGCTCAGCGTGACGACGCCGCCCTCCGGCGTATACTTGAAGGCGTTATCCAGCAGCACGATGAGCACCTGCTGGGTGCGATCCGGATTGCCCCAAACGCTCGGCAGGTCTTCCGGCACGTCGTAGACGAAGGTCTGCTGATAATCCTCGGCGTAGGCGGAATAGGTTTCGTGGATGAGGTTGAACAGCGGGAGCGGGGCAAAGACGCTTCGGGAGAGCGAGGCCGTGCCGCTTTGCAGGCGGGAGAGCTCCAGCATGTCGTTGACCAGCCGCGACAGGCGCATGGTTTCGCGCAGCACGACGTCATAAATCTGCTGCCGCTGTTCCTCGGTCTTCACCAGACCGTCGCGCAGCGGCTCGATCAGCGCGCGCATGGCGGTCAGCGGCGTGCGCAGCTCGTGGGAGACGTTGGCGACGTAATCGCGGCGGGTCTGCTCCAGCCGCTCGGCGCTGGTCACGTCGGAAACGATGCCGACGCAGCCGGTCACCTCGCCGCTTTGCAGCAGCAGCGGCGAAACGGAGATATGCAGCGCGACGTCGCCCTGCCAGACCGTCTTTTTGACGGCCTGCGCGGAGGAGAGCGCCTGATCGAACATGGCGAACACATCCGGCGCGGCGGCGCGCACATTGTCATCGGTGGATTGAAGGTTCAGCAGGCCGTAGACGGCGGGGTTAATCAGCGTGGTCGCGCCCTTCGCGTCCACGGCGATGATGCCTTCGGAAAGGCCGTTAATCAGGCTTTGCAGCCGGTTGCGCTCCATTTGCAGCGAGGAGATGGTGCTGCCCAGCTCGCTGGAAAGGTAGTTGAGCGCGCGCCCCAATTCGCCGTATTCGTCGTTGGAGCCGTCCTCCGCGCGGGCGGTCAGGTCGCCGCCGGCCATCGTCAGGGCGACGGTGCGCATCCGCGTGATCGGCCGCACCATGCGGGAGGCGAAAAATAGGACGACCGGGAGCATCAGCAGCCCGACCAGCAGCAGCGAGAGCGCCAGCGTGTTGGTGAGCGCCTGCATGCCGCCCATGATCTCGGTCATGGATTGCGCCATGAACACCGCGCCGATGACCTCGTCCATGAACGTGATCGGAACGGCGACGACGACGAGGTTGCCGTTCATCACCTCTTCGGTGGAATCGGTCTCGGGCGCTTTGGCGCTGCCTTCGCTCAGGCCGTTCATCACGCCGGATGACCGGGCGGATTTGCGATGGCTCGCGCCGTCGGAGACGGTTAAATCCTCCATGCTGCCCACGTGCGTGGCGACCTCGCCGGAGAGCACCTGCGGCAGCATGGATTCGCTGAGCTTGGCGGGCAGGCGGCCGACGCGCCGCCCCTCGATCTGCTGGGTGCGGATGAGCGTGTCGCCGCTCGCGTCCACCACCCAGACCGTCGCCTCCCACTGGGAGGTGCTGCGGCCGATGAGCGGCACGAGGTAGGTGGAAGAAAGCTCGCCGCGCAGCGTGCTCTCGATATACCCGGCGATGATCTGCCCCTTGGGGATCAGGTCGCTGATCTTATTGCTGGCGAAAATCTGCGGCGAAACGACCGTGTAAATGCCGGTAATCAGCAGCGCGAAGAGGATCACCGTGCCATAGACCAGCACCAGCACGCGCCGAAAGGAGGCGCTGTGCCGTTTCGGCCTGCCCGCCGTCATGTTTCGACCTCGAACTTATAGCCCACGCCGTAGACGGTGATGATATCCCATTTCTGCCCCATCTCCTCGCAGGTGAGCTTTTGGCGCAGGCGCTTGATGTGGGTATCGACCGTGCGCGTGTCGCCGAAGAAATCATACCCCCAGATGCGGGAGAGGATCTGCTCGCGGTCGAACACGCGGCCGGGGTGGCTGGCCAGCAGATACAGCAGCTCCACCTCGCGCGGGGTGCAGGCGACGCTCTGCCCGGCGAGCTTGACGCTGTAACGCTCGGGCTGGATTTCCAGCGAGCCGTAGGTCAGCGTGGTCAGCTTTTCATCCTGCGCGGTATCCGGCGCGGCGCAGGTGCGGCGCAGAACGGCCTTGATGCGGGAGACGACCTCGCGCGGGCTGAACGGCTTGACGATGTAATCGTCCGCGCCCATTTCGAGCCCCAAAATGCGGTCGATTTCCTCGCCGCGGGCGGTCAGCATGATGATGGGGAGCTGACTGTCCTTGCGGACGGCCTGACAGACCTCCATGCCGGTCATGCCGGGCATCATCTGATCCAGCAGCATCAGATCGTAATGCTCTTTCTTAATCATGTCCAGCGCCTGCCTGCCGTCGTAGGCGGAGTCGTGCAGAAAATCCTCGTTATCCAGATAGAGGGAGAGCGACTGATGAACGATGGGATCATCGTCGCAAATCAGAATACGTATCGTTTTGCTCATGGCGATCACCTCGGAGAAAATATCATCACGATTCTAACCGAAAGCTGTGGCGGCAATGTGAACGGAGGGAAACAACCTGATATTTTAAGAAAAAACGAAGGGTATGTGCCCGAAGGTTTCCAAAGGGCGATGCGCCAAACAGGCGCCGTAAACGCTCGGAAAGCCCTTTGGTGGGGCGATGGGGCAAAGCCCCATATTCTGAAAATGCTTGATTTTTGACTGATTCAGGTTGAGCTTGATAGCCTGCTTAAAGCACGGGCAGAACGGCCAGACGGATCGCCGCCTCGGCATACGGCACGAGCTCCGCGTCGAAGGCCAGCGCGATGTTCGCGTCGCTCAGGACGATCGGCGGCTGGTCGCAGCTTGCGGCGCGCATGCCCCAGCGCGGCAGCGGCGTCACGCGGGCGGAGAGCGCGACGGAACCGTCCATGCGCTCGATCACGCGGATTTCCTCCGCGCCGACGAGGGCGACGGCAAAATCCATGCCCGCGCTGAGCACGTCGTCGTGCGCGACGGTTTTCGGCGCATAGACGAAGCGGATCGGGCCGCGGGCGACGCTCACCGCCTGATGGAACGCGGGCAGCTTGCGGACGGCCATTGGCAGCGTCAGCAGAAGCTCGTCGCCATCCTGCCAGTCGCGGTTGAGGGTGACAAAGCCGCCCGCCTGCGCGGGGAGGATGTCGCCGTCCGCAGCGACGGTCGCGCCGTTGGCCCATTCGGGGATGCGCAGGTGAATCGGGAACGCGGCTTTTTTGTCGGTGTGCACCGTGATGCGGACGCTTCCGCCCGCCGGGTATTCGCCGGAAACATCGACGCGAACGGACGCATCGGAGAGGCGGTAGCGCACCGAGCACGGCGCGTAGCCCATCGCGCAGAGGCCGTCGTCGCGGGAAACCATCCACTGGCTCTGCACAAAGCGCGGCCATGCGCTCAGCAGCGCGCAGAGCGCGTCGCCATCCTCGAGGCCGAACAGCCCCGCGTCGTCGCCGCTCAGCGGGAAGCGCGCCGCGCGGGAGAGCATCGCCTGATTGGCCTGCTGCATCGGCTGAACGCCGCGCCCATCCGGGGCGAAGGCCGCGTCAACGGTGTTGTACATCAGCGTTTCGAGCTGATCCGCGCCGAATTCGCCGCCGGGGCAGGCGAGCAGCGTCTCCAGCGACGCGGCCAATTCGCAGGCGCTCACGGCGGAAACGCCGCGGCTCGGGTGCGTGCCGCCCAGCAGGGGATCGGCCGTCACGCCGCCGCCCGCCGCGCCGTGCGCCTTGTTGAGCCGCGCAAGCCCCGCTTCCGGCGCGGAGAGGTGCTTGCCCGAGCCGGTCAGCACGCCGCACAGCGCGCTGGCGCGCAGACCCTCGCACAGGTTCGCACCGGAGGCGCTGCGCAGCAGATGGTGGGTGTAGCCGGATTCATCCTCATGCGCGAGCGCGTCGAGCAGCTCCCGCGCGGTGAAGGAGCGGGAAATCGGCGTGCGATAGGGGAAGGCATGGAAGAGCGAGGTGTAATCCGCGCCCTGACTGACGAGCATCATCAGCACGGAGAGAATCGCCTTCTGCCCGGTGACGTTGTAGAGCAGGACGCCCGCTTCCAGCGTATCGGCGGTGTGCATCGCGTCCTCCGCAGAGAGGGCGCACACGCGCAGGGTATCGTGCAGATATTTCATGTAGCGCAGCATGAAGGTCAGGAACTGCTTGTCGCCGCTCATCGAGTAGGCGGCGCAGAGCGCGCGAAGCATGCGCCCGCGCGCGGCGAAGGTCTCGCCCGGCGCGCCGAACGAACCATCCTCGCGCTGGCGCTCGACCACGCGGCCGCACAGGCGGAGCGCCTCGCGGCGCAATTCCTCGTCGCCGAGCTGCGCGCCGGTCAGCAGCATGGCTTCCAGCAGCTCGGGCGCGTGCATGCCGCCGCCCAGCGGGCCGCCGAACCACGCGCTCTGCTCCCCGGCCTCGGGGAAGACGGACGCGCAGCGGGAGAGCAGGCCGCCGCGCAGTGCCAAGAGGCGGTCGCGCGTCGCGCCCTGCGCGGAAACCGCGCCGACGGGCAGCGGGGCGAAACGACCCGGCGCGAGCGGCGCACGGGCAAAAAAGGTGCGTGTCAACATAAAAATATCCTCCGATATCAAAATTCTCAAAGAAACCGCGGGGAAAACCCGTGGCGGGAAAAAACCTACATATAGTTTAACGCCGCGCGCGCCCTGCGTCAACAGCGGAAAACGGGCAAACGATTGTCTTTTCTGAAAAAATGCTCAGATTGATTGCTTCAAAAGTGTTGAAATTGATGGGGAAATGGGGTACAATCGAAGAAAAAAGAAATACGGAGAGGAGCTTTTTTGATGAGCGATACCGCAAAGAAGCAAGTCCGCAAGCTTAAAATCATAGAGGATGACCCCAATCTTTCCGCGTTTGAGAGCGATTTGAACGAGCGCGTGCGCCATTTCAAGCAGCGCAAAAAGGAGCTGCTCGCGCCGGGGCAGACGCTGACGGAGTTCGCCAGCGGCCACCTGTATTACGGTTTCCACAAGGTCAAGGGCGGCTGGGTTTACCGCGAGTGGGCGCCGGGTGCGACGGCCATGCACCTGATCGGCGAGTTTAACAACTGGGACAGAACAAGCCACCCGATGAAGGCGGTGGGCGACGGCAACTGGGAAATCATGATCCCCGGCGTCCGCACCCTCAGGCACCGCAGCAAGGTGAAGGTTGCCGTCACCAGCGCGCGCGGCACGGAAGACCGCATCCCGCTCTACGCCACCTACGTCGTGCAGGATGAAAAGACGCACAATTTCAGCGCCGCCATCTGGAACCCGCGCAAGGAATTCGCGTGGACGGACGGCAAATTCAGGCCGAAGAAGAACGTGCCGCCGCTGATTTACGAGGCGCACGTCGGCATGGCGACCGAGGAAGAGCGCGTGGGCACGTATCTGGAGTTCATGCGCGACATTCTGCCCCGCATCAAGAAGGACGGCTACAACACCGTGCAGCTCATGGCCGTGATGGAGCATCCGTATTATGCGTCGTTCGGCTATCAGGTCAGCAATTTCTTCGCCGCCTCCTCGTGGTACGGCACGCCGGACGACCTCAAGGCGCTGATTAACGAGGCGCACGCGATGGGGCTGAGCGTCCTGCTCGATCTGGTGCACTCCCACGCAGTCAAGAATACCGCCGAGGGCATCAACGGCTTTGACGGGCGCGACGATCAATTCTTCAAGGACGGCGGCGCGGGCGATCACCCGGCGTGGGGCAGCAAGGTGTTTGACTACGGCAAGAACGGCGTGGTGCACTTTTTGCTCTCCAACGTGCGCTTCTGGCTGGAGGAATACCATTTCGACGGCTTCCGCTTTGACGGCGTGACCAGCATGATCTATCTGGATCACGGGCTGGGCAGCGCGTTCACCGATTACCGGCAGTATTTCTCCATGAACACGGACGTGCAGGCCGTCGCCTATTTGCAGCTCGCGGCGGAGCTGACGCACGAATTCAAGCGCGGCGCGCTCTGCGTGGCCGAGGAGATGAGCGGCATGCCGGGCATGTGCCTGCCGGTCAAGGACGGCGGCATCGGGTTTGATTACCGCCTGAGCATGGGTCTGCCGGATTTCTTCATCAAGACCATCAAGGAGAAGCAGGACGGGCAATGGAACATCGGCCGCCTGTATTACGAGCTGATTTCCCGCCGCCCCGGCGAAAAGAACATCGCCTACTGCGAGAGCCACGATCAGGCGCTCGTGGGCGACAAGACGCTGATGTTCCGCCTGGCCGACAAGGAAATGTACTGGGGCATGAACCGCGGCTATGAAAACATGGTCGTCGAGCGCGCCGTCGCCCTGCACAAGATGATCCGGCTGGTGACGATCGCGGCGGGCGGCGAAGGCTATCTCAACTTCATGGGCAACGAGTTCGGCCATCCGGAATGGATTGATTTCCCGCGCGAGGGCAACGGCTGGAGCTTCGCCCACGCGCGCAGGCTGTGGAGCCTCGCGGAGAACGGATATCTGCGCTACGAGCTGCTGGGCAACTTCGACAAGGCCATGATTGCGCTGATCCGCAAATACGACGTGCTGGAGGGCGGCATGCCGCGCTGCCTGCGCCAGCACGAGGACGACCAGATTCTCGCCTTTGAGAAGAAGGGCTGCGTCTTCGTGTTCAACTTCCACCCGACGCGCTCGCAGACAGGGCTGTTTGTGCCCGTGCCGGAAAAGGGCGACTATCAGGTGATCCTCTCCACGGACGACAAGACGTTCGGCGGCTACCAGAACATCGACAAATCCGTTGTCTACCATACGTGGGCGCATGACCCGCAGATGGGCGACGGCTTTGTGATCTACCTGCCCGCGCGCACGGCGGTTGTGCTGCGCAAAATTGATAAATAATTATAAAATTTTGTTCATAAAACCATCCGTCTTCGTCATGAACGGATGGTTTCCTTTTTTCTGTTTTCACACAGACGAGATGTGTTAGGAAAGACAAAAAGAAGAAAAAGAGAAGAAGCGAAATGGAATAATCCATTTTATTAATAAAATGGAAATTTGACGGCACGGTAAAGCGTGATATAATTATTGACAGCGTTTTTATGAACGAAAAAAAGAACGATTCTTGCGTGCGTAAAGAAAAATTTTCAAAGGAAAAGGGAGCAAAAAAAATGAGCAGGATGAGAAAAAAAGGTGTTTGGATCTGCGTGATGCTGGCTGCGATGCTGCTAACATTATGCGGGGGGGTGCGTTCCGGCCTATGCGGCGGGAACGGTGACGCGCACCACGGAAATGGATTTGACGACGATGACGACGACAGCGGATCATCTGTCGAACGAAGGCTGGAAGTGGGAACCGACGGCGGACGGCGGCACGCTGACGCTTCGCGGTTTTCATATGAAGGCAGATCATGCAACGCCGTACCCGCATGCTTTAATTCAAGGCAAGGGCAACGTCGTCATTGTGCTTGAAGGGGAAAATGTGATCGAAACGACATCGAGCTGGTATTGGCCTTTGCTGAGCGGAGATGGAAAAACTGTGAACTGGACGATCCGGGAAGGCGAAAAGGGGAGCAGCCTGGAGTTTAAGATGCCGGAAAGCACGGCAAAAAACCACCTTCCGTATGGCATGGCGGGAGAAAAGGTGACGATTGAGTCTGGAACCATTCGCGCGAAGATGATATTGTCCATGTCGGATTCCTTTGAAATGACGGGCGGCACGGTGATTATCGATGGAACCAGAAGCGGCGCCGCGATTGAAACGATGAAGGACGATGCGATTCTCACCGGAGGAAAACTGAAAATCACGGAAGGCGATTACGGCATTAGTGCGAGATGCATGGATAATTGGCCCCCTGAGAAGAGAAAAATCGTCATAGATGGTGCGGACGTTGAAATCAAGTCGGGTGTATGTGCACTGATTGGAAACCCGATTTTGTATTTAAATGGCAATTTGAATATCAGCGGCGGAACGCGCGCCGCAAGTTCCCCGATTCAAACGACGATCAATGGAACCGGCAACAAAGCGGACGGAAGCGAAAATGTATCTTACGACCCAAACAAAAACAACGGATTTACATCGTTTGAGGCGAAGCACACCCATGTCGCGCAGGCCGATAAGTGGGGGAGCGACGATTCGATGCATTGGCTGCTCTGCGAATGTGGAAAGGTCATGGATGCGCAGACTCAGACGCATCAATACACCGAAGAGCATGACGAATTGGAGCACTGGCAAGGCTGCATCTGCGGCAGAAAAAAGAATGTTGAGCCGCATCGCTTTGGAGAGTGGGTTGAGGCCAGAAAACCGACGCGGACGGAAAGCGGCCTGAGAACGCGCAGATGCAGCGTATGCGGCTTTAACGAAGAAGAGAAAATTCCTGCCGTCAATTTGCCGCAGACGGGAGATTCGACGCATCCGGGACAATATGCGTTGCTGCTGGCGCTCTGCGGCCTGACGCTGACGCTTCTGCGACGCAGACGGACGAATTATTGAACGTAAACAAGGATTGACAAACGCTTCCCGGCGTGGCAAACTAAGGATAACGTGCAGCCTCCTCGGCCTCGTCGGGGAGGCTGCTTCTATCCGGCAGAGCAAAAGGAGCGGAAAACATGGGCGAGCAGAGACATTATCGAAGACCGTCGCAGCATAAACGCAGGCCGCCTCAGACCGTCATGCCCTGCGGGCCTGAAGATACGCCTGAGCGTCAGAGCGAACACAGGGCGGAGACGGAGAAACAGCCGCCCCGACAGCCGCGCAAAAGGCTGGTGCAGAAGCCGACCCCCAAGTCGCGGCAAAACCCGCCTGAGCAATGGGCGAAATGGCGCGGACAGGCGCTGGATTCGGCGAAGCAATGCGCGAAACGCGGCGCAAAGCGAGCCGAGCGCGGTCTGCTTCAGGCGCAGCTTGCGGTGACGCGCGCCAAACGCAGAGCGGAGCGGCGGAAACAGAAAAAGCAGGCGGAGCAGGACAGCTATCTCGGCGCGTTTTCCGTCGGCGGGCGGAAGGGGCGGAAAACGCGCCGCCTGAACCCGCGCTACGCGGTGATGGCCGGCCTTTTCTGCGTGGCGATCTGGAGCGCGGCGCAGTTGGTCGGCTTTGGGGCGCGCTATGTGCAGACGAGGCGGCTTGAAAAGCAGCTTTCCGCGATGCACAGCGAGGCCTTTGCGGTATACGGGCAGGAGACGCAGGCGGAGGAGATGCTGGAGGAAACGCCCGCGGAAACGGCGGCGCCCATGCCGACCGAAGCGCCCGCGCCGACGCCAACCCCCGCGCAGGAGGCGCGGCAGACGGTCACGCCCGTGCCGGAAACCGTCAAAACCACGCAATATCAGCGCATGGGCGGCACGCCGCTTGCGCAGATGGAGGCGCTGCACGCGCAGAACACGGATCTGGTCGCGTGGCTCACGATTGACAACGTGCTCGACCTGCCCGTGGTCTATCGCGACAACAGCTATTACCTCACCCACGATTTCGCGAAGAACAAATCGACAGCGGGCACGATCTTCCTTGATGAAAATCACCCGATGACGGAAAAGACACAGAACCTGCTGCTGCACGGCCACAACATGAAGGACGGCACGATGTTCGGCAGGCTGACGCAGTACGAAAAGAGCATCGACTACCTGAAGGCGCATCCGTTCGTCGATTTCAGCACGCTCTGGCATCAGGAGCGATACGTCATCTTTGCGGTGGTGGACGTTTCGCTGGATACGAGCAGCGAGAATTTTCTGGATTACTTCGCGCATCCCCGGTTTTCCAGCGACGCGGAATTTGCCAGCTACATCCGCCGCGCGGAGCTGGCCTCGATGTACGCCATCCCGATGGATGTGAAGCCGTCCGACGCGCTGCTGACGCTCTCCACCTGTCTGGAGGAAAACCGGCTGGTCGTCATCGCCCGGCGGCAGCGCGACAGGGAGAGCAAGGCCAGCCTGCGGGAGACCGTCAACATGGCGGTGCGCCAGTGACCGCGCGAAAGGAGCAAACACATGGAAAACGGGATTCGATTTGACCTTGAATATGAAACGATGCCGTGGCACCGCGTGGACGCGGTGGTTTTTGACATCGGCAACATTTTGATTCGATACGCGCCGAAGGACTTTTTGGAGCAGCTCTTCCCCGGCGACGCGCAGAAGCAGCAGGACATGCTCGCACGCGTCTACAACGGGCCGTATTGGGAGCGGTTTGACCGGGGCGAGATGGAATACGCCGAGGCGGCGCGCAGGCTGGCCGGGCAGTTCGGCGGGGACGAGGCGGAATACATGCGCGCGCTCACCGGCTGGATCGAGCTGAAAACGCCGATTGACGAGGGATTCCGCGCCGCGCAGCGCTGCCGCCGGGCGGGCAAGCGACTCTATCTGCTGAGCAACTACCCGCGCGAGGGCTATCAGCGGATGCGCGAAAAATTTGCGGATCGCTTCGGCGAGCTGTTTGACGGCGGCGTGATTTCCTACGCCTGCCATCTGGTCAAGCCAGAAAAGGCGATTTATGAGAAGCTGATTGCGGACTGCGGCCTCGATCCGGCGCATACGCTGTTTATCGACGACACCCTGCCCAATGTGGAGGCCGCGATGAAAATGGGGATCAACGGCTTTCACATGCATGAAAAAGGCATGATGGATCGTTTCTTTCTGTGAGAAACGTCAGACTGTAGACAAAAAGCTATTCTCCCCCGAAGGGGGAGAATAGCCCTTTCCG
>ERZ827423.654-NODE-654-length-41344-cov-12.245901_pt1 | contig 41344 bp, 32 predicted proteins | sample MGYA00519775_ERZ827423 | MGnify/ENA primary metagenome ERZ827423 (study PRJEB31778, sample SAMEA3449296) | human gut metagenome | biome: human gut; feature: human-associated habitat; material: faeces | place: United Kingdom | collected 2010/2012 ... | reverse complement strand
TTTCACTTGCTCATCTATTCACGATGATGTTGTACTTGTTATGTTACCCCTCTCTGTTCTTCCTGTCCACTTTTTATGCTAACACCATAAACCTTCACATATACTTTTTCCGGATCAACCAGATCTGTGGAAAACTTAACAGAATGAAAAGAATTCTCTTCATACATTCTAATCAGCAGTTTCTTAAACTCTTCTTCATTTTCTATTTCATTACGATTCGCCACAACGGTCAGATACTGTTCATTGTTCACAATCATACTACTGACTACATCCGGCTCGCCTTCAGCTCTCCTTTTTCCCCCTCCAGTCCGATTCCCAATATCGTAACAACTACAAGCACTACAGAAATAACCTTCTTCCATTTTCTTCTAATTATCCTCTTCATTTCCATCATATTACAACCCCTTTGTTTGCAATCTATACATTGCAATTATATGAAAATTTTATACTAAAATCAATGGCAAGGAATTCGTGTAAATGGAACGAGGTGAAATCTTTATGGCTCAAAAACTAAAGCAAATTAATGATATTTCCATCGGAGATAATCTTCGCAAACTAAGAAATGCCGCCAATCTTACTCAGGAGCAGGTCGTAGCACAGTTGCAGCTGCGTAATCTTCCTACATCCAGAAGTGTTTATTCCCAGATTGAGGCCGGAACTTACAATATCCGTATCAGCGAACTGATTGCACTTGCGGAAATTTTCCATACAGATTTCAACACTATTTTCAACGGACTGACACACGACAAATAATCCCAGACAACAAGTTTTCTTCTGTTGCCTGGGATTATTTTATGCATGAATATTTTTTCTTACCGCTCCAACCAATCGTGTCTTTTCTGTTTGTTTACGGATTTTGGTCGTTCTCTTTCTTTTACACGCTTTTCATTTTCCTTCAATCGCTCCAGAACACTCTTTTTCCTTTCGGGCTGAATATCATTTTGCCCGGTCTTCTGTTTCCAGATCTCCAGTTCTTTCTTATATTGCCCCACGATCTTATACGCTGTGCGGTAGCCATCCATAAATTTCTGAACGTTTGGATAGCCGCTCTTTTTAACAAGAATATGGAGTTCATCCTTCTGTTTTCTTATTCTCTCTTTACATTGATCAATTTTGTTCTGCGCTTCTTTTTTCTCTTTTCCTTTGAAAAACCCGGTAATATCTTTCAGATCCTTTTCTAATCTTGGAAGTTCTACTTGTTCTGCCTGGCGTATTACTCTTAGCTTTTGATCCAACTTGCTTTTCAGGTTTTCCATTTCATAAAATTCTTTCATGTCAATTCCCAACTTCGGTTTTGATGGAATCCTTAATTTTCTTATATATTCCCGCAAGATCTGTAGTGCTGCCAGCAGTATCTCTCGAAACGCTCTTGGTCGGAATCCCTGACGAGATATAGACTGTGCTATTTTAGTTGAAATTTCTTCTTTTTTGATTTTTAAAATCTTTTCTTCCGGTACTCCTTCCACCAGAGCCACATCGACCGCCCGGTTCCATTCCTGCCTGATTGCATTATCTGCCCGGATTTCTGCTTCCTTAGGGTTGTTCTTACCGATTTTTTTCGTAGGAAGATAAACACTGCCATGCTGAAAAACATTTAACTTTTCTTCATCATTACCAACATATACATTCATAAGATCTGTAAAAGAATGTTTTACTTCATCCAAAAATCTTTCGCTTTTAAACCTTTCATCCTTTTTGGTAAAGATCTTTTTTTCATATACTTCACCCTTTTTAATTATATGACAACCGGTTCTTATTTCCCCAGACTCACCGAGAATCTCTTTTTTCGTTCTACCATGTTTTCCCGTTTCATCATAAAACATATTTCTGGACGCAATCTTTATAATCGGCTCTTTTAATAATTGACGTTCTGAAAAAATCAGGTGAATGTGATAGTTCGTTTTTCTCTTATTATGATGCAACGCAGAAACACATTCCACCTCGTAATTCTTCTTAAAATGTTCTGTAAATAATTTTAGAAGATGATACGGATCAAACTCATCTGCACATAAGAGCGCATGAAATGATCGCCCTCTTCCATGACGACATGATAGCTGAGATCCCAGTTCACGCCGTTGAGCGTATAAGGCGCAAAGTCGAATGCAAGCTGTTTTCCGCCTGTTTCGGTATCCGATACTTGCGCATCCTCCAGCGTCAGATCGGACGAGCTGATCGTCGTCTGCGGCATCGTCTGTCCGACATAAGAATCCGCATACAGCCGGAATTCTGCGCCATTGAAGGTCTTCTCATCGCTCAGCGCGCCGGAATCCGAGATCAGCCGCACATAACGCGCCGTGTATTCCTGATCAAAGCTGCCATATACGAGATCGCTGACGTTGTAGATGCCATCGACCTCATGCAGATTGTAATCCTCTCTGGTGAATTCGCCGCTGCCAGCATCGATCCATTCGTTTCCGTCTTCGCTTACCTGCAGGCGGTATTTGCCGACCGTGCCATTGATGCCCCAGAGCACATTGGCATTGCCCTGCCGTTTCTGAAATGAAAACGACTGGAAGGTCTGTGAAGTGCCCAGATCCACCGTCAGCGTATACGGAAAGTCTGTGCCGTTGACATAGTAATCGGTCTCTGTGGCGTCGCTGCCATCAAACAGATTGGCCGCATCCTCCACATGGTCACTGCCCGTGCCCGTCACTTCTCCGCGCCAATCGCCGCGGTTCAGCTCCTGTGTCGGAATGACTTCTTCCCCCTGAGGCTCTGCCAGCGTCTCGATCACAAAATCTGCGGATCCATCCTGCGGGACAAGCGTGCGGTCGATGCGCCGGTTATGCAATGATTCGGTGCGCAGATGTCCGTCTTCGATCTGGAAGCTGCGCGTCAGATAGCCGTTGCCGATGACTGCGCCATCGTCACTGACTTCCGCGCTTACTCCCTCAGCGGCCTGCGCATCAAACGCCGCGCCCTGAAAAAGCATCGTGGAAGCCATCGCGGCCGATAACAATAGGTTTACGATCTTCATTCTGTTTCTCCTTTCCCAAATATCCCTTATGCCTTCACTCTATCTCGTTTTCCATGGTAAAATTTTGCACTTTGTTGTATTTTTTCACACTCGTTTTCAGGCGGCCCCTTTACAGAAGCGGTCATCCTGCATGAGGCGCGCTTGATGCCGATGATCGAAAGCCCTGCAGGACACAAGATCGATCAAGGAGCTGAGCAACACAGCGGATCGCGCAGTGCCGCTGACACAGCTGTTCACGCCGATCCTGTTTCAGCTGTCCGCACCATCCTATATAACCCGCCCTATATATAAAGGAAAAGAGCGCGGACAAATGCGCTCTGGAAGGATGCGACCGATCGGGGCACTGTCAAGATCGGTGATGGCACGCGTCGTTCGCCGATCTCCCCATCTTTCGCAGATGGTTTCGTGAAAGGATGAAGAGCCGACAGCGGCGGTTTGCCCATCTGCACGATCAAATAAAACAGACCGAAAGCACGATGCGATCGGTCCGTTGTCATATTTTAAGCGTTTTACAGGATCAAGGCACAAAGATTGTTCATGCCATCGAAGATGACGGTGCGGATGGAGATCAGCGGACCATCCAGCACACCGCTGAACAGGACGACAAACAGGATCAGGCTCAACCAGTTCTCATACCTCATGATGCCGAAATAAACGGAATCCGGAAGCAGGCCATACAGGATCTTGGAACCATCCAGCGGCGGCAGCGGGATCAGGTTGAAGATCGCCTGGCCCAGCGAGATCAGCGCCGTGTACAGCATCAGGTTCATCAGATAGATCATGATCTGAAAAGCCGCCTCTGTATGTCCGGCCAGCGGCGTGCTCATCATGCCATACAGTCCATTTCGCAGCAAATTGTAAAGAAACACGGCGATGAAGGCGATGATGAAATTCATCATCGGCCCTGCAAATGCCGTCCAGACGACACCGGTCTTGGCATCCTTGTAATATCGCGGATCGATATGCACCGGTTTTGCCCATCCGAAGCCCGCCACCAGCAAGGCGATGGTGCCGATCGGATCCAGATGACGCAGCGGATTCAGTGACAGCCTGCCGTCTTCCTTCGGCGTGGGATCGCCGAATTTATAAGAAACCCATCCATGTGCCAGCTCATGCAGCGTTACCGTGATGATGATGGCCGGCGCCACATAGATCAGGGTATTCAGATCGAACATGAATATTCCCTCCCCATCTGCATAATAACAATATTATATGCGGATTTGCCTTGCATTTCAATCTGCAGGCAGCGGATTCACACAGTCGCGGCATTCTGTGGCATGAAACGTCTCATCCGGACGTTTCCATGGCCATCTTCCCCTGCTCTGTGTTAAAATCTGATTGAATGAACGAGGAGGGAGCATCATGCGCATATTGGTGGCAGATGATGAACGCGATCTCAATGCATTGATCGCCCAGAAACTGAGAAAGGAACATTACAGCGTAGACTGTTGTCATGACGGCGAAGAAGCACTGGAATATCTGCGCATGGCAGACTATGACGCCGTCGTGCTGGATATCATGATGCCGAAGAAAGACGGCATCAGCGTATTGAAAGAGCTGCGCGCCAATGGGTCTCATGTGCCGGTGCTGCTGCTGACGGCCAAGGACAGCATCGAAGACCGTGTGCTGGGGCTCGACGCCGGGGCCGACGATTATCTCATCAAGCCCTTTGCCTATGAAGAGCTGATGGCAAGGCTGCGCGTCCTGCTGCGCTCGCCCCTGCAAAACAAGACGAGCGTCCTGCAAGTCGGTGATCTGATCCTGCATCTGGATACGCATCAGGTGCAGCGCGCTGGAAAAGACATCACGCTATCCTCCAAGGAATATGCGCTGCTCAGCTATATGATGCAGAATGCCGGCACGGTGCTCAGCCGAGAGCGGCTCGAGCAGCACATCTGGAACTATGATTACAGCGGCGGGTCCAACGTCATCGACGTCTATATCCGCTACCTGCGCAAAAAGATCGATGAAGGGCATGACATCAAGCTGATCCGCACCGTGCGCGGAGCCGGCTATGTCTTGAAGGCAGACGCATGAAGCAGCTTTCACTGAAAGCAAAGCTGACGCTGCTATACAGCGTCATCATGGTCGTCATCTTCAGCATCACCCTGGGCATCTTGTTTTACTTCAGCAGCAACGAGATCCTCACCAGCACCCGCAGCATGCTGGAAGAACGGGTCTCTTCCTCCTTCGACTCCGTAGAATACCGCAACGATCGATTAGAATATGACAATGACTTATTGGAGATCCAGGACGGGGTCTATCTCTCCGTCTATGATCGTGACGGACAGATGCTGTATGGCAAGATCCCTTATGATTTTGACGCTTCGCTGCCCGTTGAAGAAGGAAATGTCCGCCGCATCGATACCGACGGCGTAGATTTCTTCGTGCTCGATATGAGCTTTCCTGTCGAAAACTATGGCACCTTGCAGATGCGCGGCATCGTCTCCATCACAGACGCGAAGTCCAGCTTTCGCTTCATCATGCAGCTGGCGCTCATCCTGTTCCCGCTGCTGATCGTCTTCAGCGCGATCGCCGGTTACCTGATGAGCCGCAGGGCCTTGTCCCCGGTGGAAAAGATCACCCAGACCGTCCGCAACATCCAGCAGGAAAACGACCTGAGCCGCCGTGTCCACCTGAAGCAAGGCAGCGCCGAGATCTACACGCTGGCCGAGACCTTTGACTCCATGCTTGATACGATCGAGGCCGGGCTGAAACGGGAACGCCAGTTCAGCAGCGATGTTTCCCATGAGCTGCGCACCCCGCTCAGCGTCCTGCAGATGCAATGCGACGCCATGCTGGAACGCGATGACCTGGATGATCAGACAAGGACACAGATCGAAGTGCTGCAGCGCAAGATCAAAAACCTGTCCTCCATGATCTCTCAGCTGTTGTTGCTGTCACGCGCAGACCGCGGCCAGGAAAAACTGCAGAAAGAAGACCTCGATCTCAGCGAATTGGTTGAAATGCTCACGGAAGAATACGAAGAGATCGCCGCAGAACGCCATATCACCTTGCAAGCCGATATTCAGCCTGATATTCACCTTCATGCCGATCAGACGCTGATGATCCGGCTGTTTGCCAACCTCTTGCAAAATGCCATCACCTACAACCGGGAACATGGCGCCATCACCATTACACTGAAACAAGAGGATGATATCATCCTCACTGTCCAAGATACCGGCATCGGCATCAGCAAAGAACACCTCCCTCACATCTGGGAACGCTTCTACCAGGCCGATCCATCCCGCAGCGATACCGAAAGCAGCGGATTAGGGCTGTCCATGGTCAAGTGGATCGTGGAAGCCCATCAGGGAACCATCACTGTTTCCAGCAAAGTCAATGAAGGCACGACCTTCACTTGTGTATTTCCGAAGCAGAGAACACAAAAATAGTGTTTCTGCTTTTTCCTTTAATTCGGTGATCATTGACTCGGTATCAACCGAATAAAGTTTGCACACAAAAAAGCATGTACTGTAATTAGTTCGGAAGAAACCGAATCGGAGGTGACCGAACAAATGAAATTCTACGGACGTGAATCACAGCGCAGATCGCTGCATAAAATGATCGATCGAAGGGGACATCAAATCAGCTTGATCTATGGCAGGAAAAGAATTGGCAAAAGCGAGCCTGATCAAGCAAGTGCTGCGCGAATCGCCTGTGAAATCAATTTATTACGAATGTAAACAAATCACAGAGCCTAATAACATGGACAATCTGGCTGTGCTGATCAGCGAATGCTTTCATTTTCCTAAGCCGTCTTTCTCCAGCTTAGAGGAACTGTTGAATGATCTTTTTCAACACACAGAAGGCGAGCCGCTCATCCTGGTCCTAGACGAGTACCCTTACTTATGAGAGACCACGGTCGGACTCGACAGCATCCTCCAGTCATTGACCGACAAATATCGCGACTCCTCTGAATTAAAGCTCATCCTCTGTGGTTCTTATGTGGATATCATGAAATCCTTGCTGGAAAGTCAAAACCCACTCTATGGCAGAGTTGATCTGACCATCGATCTGAAGCAGATGAATTACGATGAATCTGCCATGTTCTATCCTTCTTTCTCCAATGAAGATAAGGTAAGACTTTACAGCGTTTTTGGCGGTATCCCATATTACAATAAACTAATCGATGAACGACTTTCCGTCAAAGAGAACATCATGGAATTGATTGCCTCTCCCGGAGCGCGGCTGGAAAACAAAGTGGAAATGTATCTGCGATCTAAAATTGCCAAGATCAATAACGCCAATGAAGTGTTCGAAGCATTGGCAAAAGGATTTTCAAAGTTTCATGATCTATTGTCTCAGTCACACGTCAGCAGCGGTCCAACTTTGATCGATGTCCTGAAACGTCTGATCAAAATGGAAGTCGTACAAAAAGAAGCACCGATCAACGATGAGAAGAATAAAAGAAAATCAGGCTATCACATCGTTGACAACCTGTCTTTATTCTATTACCGGTATATCTATCGTTTTTCTTCACAGTTGAGCATCATGGATCCCGAAGTATTTTATGCCCGCTACATCGAACACGATTTCGAGACCGACTATGTGCCGCATCTCTTCGAAAGCATCTGCAAGCAATACCTGATCCGGCAAAACCGTTTGGGTAAATTAGCGATCCCATTTGAAAAGATCGGGAAATACTACTATGATGATCCGATCACCAGAACCAACGGCGAATTTGACATCGTGACCCAAGATCCTGAAGGATACATTTTCTATGAGGCGAAATTCCGCAAAGCCCCGCTTACCCAAAGCATGATCGAACAAGAAATCGAGCAAGTAAAAGCTGCCAGATTAGACTGTTATCGCTATGGCTTCTTTTCCAGATCCGGTTTTGAATCTAAACCAAGTGACGATATGATCTTCATCACATTGGATGAGTTATATTCATGAAAACAGAGAGCGCGCTATCGCTTATGATGCGATGCACGCTCTCTTTCTTTCAATTTACGCTGAATAAACTGCAATTCTTTGATTACTTCGCTCTGCTGATCTCGCTCTCTAAGCCGTTCATCTAACCGTTTTATACTTCCTACGATTTCCATTTCAATCGCACTCTTTTCATCATTGCCAATGCCCAACTCCCCATTCATCCTGGTCTTCTGAATCAGAATATCAAACAAATTTTGTATATGGTCATCTGTATAGCATTTTTGCAAAAGCGACAGATCTTTCAAAGTCAGAAGCCGGTCATAAATATTGCCAGTGATCACATCATTTCTTTTTTGATTTGTCTGATTTAAAGATTTCGCTGCAAAAAACAGTGAAGCGATAAAAAGACCAAAAAATAAATAGGTTAACACTTTCAATATGATTACCGTTCGATAAGCAGGAACCACATCACCATTAAAATCAAGGCTTTCATAATTTTCAAACAAATAAGAAAGATACGATCCAGCCGTATTCAGCAATGCAGGCACTACAAACAGTACGAGGATCAAGAGCAAGACCAGAAAAAGCGCAGGAATCAACCACAACAAATAAGGCGAATGCTTTTCTTCCGTTCTCTCATACTTAAACAGTTCTCTTTTCGCGCTATGCTCTGGAGCAGGATCCACCTCAGCTTTTTTAGGAAGATCAAACAAATTTTTCGTATCCTCCGCTGCCTTCTTCTTTCTGGCTGAAGGCATTGAAATCTCACTGGTTTTTTCATCATCTGGCCGATTGACATAATCGCTGAGATTCTTTTTTTCCGCTGAATAATTCTTCTCATCCGCATATTTTTGCAATGCGTCTTTAAATTCTTTCGCGCTTTTATACCGCTCTTCCTTTTTCTTCAGCGCCTTTAATATGATCGTTCCTAATTTTGTCGGGCAATCACTGGGAAGCGGAATTTCTTCGTAATGTATTCTCGAATGAATTGCGTGTTCTTTATCCTCCTCATCATACGGTTCTGGAAATGGCGGAAGAAATGGATATCTTCCGTGATTTAATAATTTATACAGGACGATGCCAAGTGAATACACATCATCTGAGGCAGAAAAAGAATCTTGTTGTGTAATTACTTCAGGTGACGAGTAATTCATCGTCATGTTCCACGATAAAGAATTGGTACGTGTCTCATATTTGGCAATTCCAAAATCCCCCAGTTTAAAATTTTGATTTTCCGAAACAAAAATATTGTCTTCTTTGATATCACGATGCAAGATATTATGTTCATGACACAATTGAATGGCATCTGATATCTGTAACCCTAATCGAACAACTTCTTCCTCACTCAAACTATGTTCGACAATATAATTCTTTAATGGAGTCAGATATTCCATCAGGATGTAAATATCATAATGAAGAGGATCTTCGCTTTTCTTCACTTCGTTATCGTAACACTTGACGATATGTGCATTTTCCTCATTACTGAGTTTATTCTGGATCCGTATCTCATTTACTATTTTTTGTAATTGATCATTAAAATACTGTTCTGTTTTGCTCAGATTACCTTGAAATGCTTCCATCATTTCTTCATACTGCGTTTCGGATGGAAATGAGATATGCTTTAAGGCTCGGAGAAAGGTACCGGCAGCATTTTCTTTTTTGACCAAATATACTTTTCCGTACCCACCTTCTCCAATTTTCTTTACCACCTCATATCCCATGATATTTTTCATGATCGTCCTCCATATCAACAGATCATTTATCCTTATAATAATCCGTTAAGAAATCAACAAATTTATCTCTTTCTTCGTCTTCATAACCTCGAAAGAATACTTCCTTCACATTCTCATGATCAAATAAAACTTGAGAAGTTGGACCAAGACTTCCCTCCGGATACAAAACGCCTAAATAATCATAACGCTTATTTCTATCACGCTGCATAACACCAATTATCATGACTTTTTTCTTTCCATTGTGAAGAAGCACGACACTTCCTATAGGAAGCAATTCTGTCATTTCCATATCTGCTCACCTCCATTATGCAAAAGCCGATGAAAACCATCCTGCGATTCCATTTCCAATATCGCTGAAGAAATCCCCTGCAGCCGCAACCACATTCCCGATTGCTCCGGCCGCACTTTCTAACGCATCCAATATAAAATCTGAACATACTTCAGTAAAACTTGTTGGTTCCCCAGCAACAAAAGAAACCACAATATCTGTAACCAAGGAAACAACGAAAGGAATAATCACAGCGGCCCATCCTGCTGGTGTAGCTCCCATCACCAGAGCCATTCCGGCATAGATCAATGCGTCAAACAGCACATCAATGATCGTTTCCATAGAAATTTCTTCAATGGTTCTTAATGGTGAATTCCCTTCGGCTAAATTGGAAAAGGTATTGATGATCAACGAGAATATGCCACCAAGAAGCATACTGTCAGTCAGCCCTTCCAAAGCAGTCTTTTTTGGGGGAGAAAAATCTGGTTTAAGTTTCCCCGAAGGTTTCACAGCCCCCGTATCGTCTATAGCCTGTGAAAGCCAGTCATAAGAATCTTGAATTGCCGTCATCATATCTGCACCAAATGACAATAAACCGTTCAAGCCCTGACCGCCATTATAAACAAAGCCTTTCCCCAGCATGCTATCCTTCATTGATTCGCCTAAACTAATGCCAAAACTGATGATTGGTACATTATCAAGGAGAATGTCAAACCTAGAGTCGCTATCTTCTGGCTTTTCTGATGAAGAATCAGTCCAGTTGCAGAGTATATCTGCAACTGAACTATCATCTCTAATATCGATCAAATTTCTGCTTTCAACCTGTTCATATGAGTCAGCACTTTCTCTCAAAAAACGACTGGCTTTAAATATCAGTTTCTCAAGATTACTAAGTTCTTGCGATATAAAGTGAAATTCGTGATTGATATCTCCATTATCTCGAACTCTTACACTTAGATTACGCTGAACATTACGGATATTTACACAAATCGTATCTAGTGAAGAACTCACCTGCAGCAAATTGCCTTCAGCCATGCGCAGCGACTGCGTATCCACACGATATCTCATTGGATACTCCTTTGATTATTCCTGAGTATTCGTGATTTCTACATGTTCATAGTCCGCGGCGGCGTTTTCAAGAAATTTGGAATAATTCTCAATATTTTTATAGCTCGTCTCAATCTTTTTCTTGAGTTCCTCAAATTTCTGTACCGAGCTCTGCGCCGCTTCACCTTCCCAGTAAATGCTCATAGATTTCATTTCTTTGTCTACATCCTCCACGATTTTCGAGATTGTTCGCGAACAATTCTTTAATGTGCCTGCTTTGTTTTTTAATTCCTGTGGATCTACTAAAATCTCTGCCATTTTCTTTTCCTCCTGTGATTTATATTTACGAATTCCTTACAAACCATTTGCATTAGAAGTAATATCACTTTCTGTCTTTTCATAATTTGATGCAATTATTTTTAAATTCTCAATATACTCTCCTAATGCTTTCGCCAGATTTTCATAATCGCTCTTTGCCTCGTTTAATGCTGAGTTAAAAGTATCACTGCTCGTTCCTTGCCAGCTTACTCGAAGATTTCCGACTTCGCTATACATGGTCTCATAGCTTTTTTCGTATGTCTGCTTATAACCCTCAATCGCATCAGCAGAATCTTTTAATAACTGTGTGTCTACTTCAAAACTGTGTTTTCCTGGCATAGTATTTACCTCCTCCATTGTCTAGCTAATTCTTCATCTGTTTTCCTGATCGTTTCCGCCGTGTTTTCGATCGTATCGATCAGATTATCCAATCTGCGTTCGATCTGATTAAGATCATCGATCATATCGTCTTGCTTACTAATGTACGTATCTCTTGCTTTTCCTTCCCACCTCAACTCTCCTCGTAATTGCTCAAGTCTTTGTCTATCATTTTTCAGCAAGCTTTTTTGTTGTCTGAGCATCCCGATCTGACTTCTCACTTTGTTGATATCAAGATAAATATTTGAATCTTTCATAGTAGAAATATCCTTTCTGATGGATGCTGCACCATATCTTTCAACAATGCTTCTCTGCTTAAAAATCCGACATCTTCAATATAAAAATCAACCTCACCGTTCTCGTGTATTTCTGGATACTCTTGTGATAATAGCGAAACGACCGCATCAATACTCTCTCCAACTGTAAAAGTATCCGAAATTCGAAATTCCCTTTCAATTGAAAGGGCCGCCACCTCCACCCGAATCATCATACTGCTCTGATTCATACCATAACCCCCTTTCTCTTGAGCATATTTCTAAGCAGATCAAGCACGATTTCCATGCGAATTCCTTCAAATATAACCAGGTCCTCTTGTTCATATACTTTCCAAGTGCCTTCTTTTGCTTTTTTAAAGATATGGCACTCTTTTTTCCCATGCTCCTTGCAAATGGTTTCCATTTGTATAAAAGCTGTTTCTTGGATAGCTCGAACAAGAACAGGAGCAACTTTTTCATTATTTGCCCCTTCCTGAATCTCATGAATCTCCTCTTTGGTCAAACCAGTTCTCTCGTCCAGGATCTTATCCCCACATATTGCAATAGAACACGCAATCAATATCAAAGGCAAGCTTAAATGACGTTCATGTGTTAAATGCACAAGGTTTTCTTTTTGATTGAAACAACAAAATGTATAGTCTTTCTCGTCAACATGAAGCAAGATCCTATTTTCGACATCCTGGCTGATAAAAGAAATACGAATGCTTTGCAGGGAACGATCAATCGTCTTCAGTGCATCAGTCAACGTCACATCAAGATGCAAGATCCCCTCATCATCTAAAACCGCATAGTGTTTATCGCACAAAGCATTCAACGTATCTTCAGGTCCTGCCTTATCTTCTAATCCACGGCAACAATTCCATGAAGTACATTGAGAAAGGTAGTACAGTTCATTCGGGGTTACTGTAATATTAGACATGATCAGATTCCTCCTTTCGATACTTTCAAGAATTGTTGATCAACATACATCCATGCTTCTTCCTCATCTATTTCTTGAAGCTTTCCAGCACTTTTGTATAAACTATCTGAAAGCAATCCGCACAATTCTATATTTGGTGTTACTCCGATGATCATGCCTTGCCTGCCATGCATCAGTTTTTTGTGAAGCGGTTCAGGCAAACTGTAATACCTTTTGATTTGTGAAACAGTTTCTATAGTAATCACATGGATACGATCTTTTTCATTTAACAGATCGGAGAACGGGAATACATCTTCATTTTTCAACATCCGATAAAACCGATCAAAACTATGAATCAACAATATATACTCTTTAGACTCAGTTCTCATCTCGCTCAGTAAATTGCTGAATTGATCTGCAGTATGGATGTGCCGATTCTCTTCACAATGCAAAACATTCATCGGATCTACAACATACACATTTGTATGATCCTTAATCAATTGTTGTGCCAGCTCTGTATCAAGTTCTTGCGAACAAATTACCGCATTTCCATATTTAAAATCGAAACCGCATTTTCTTCCTCTTACACTGGATACCGCAAATGGCGCATCAAACAAAGGATGACTGCGAATCGCATGTTGAACTTGCTTATCCTGTTCTTCAGACAATGCTTGTAATGCTTGCTTTTTCTGGTCCTCAAATAATTTCTGAATACGTTCCGTTCGTTTCGTTTCCAGAGGTTCTCCAAATACGATCGCTGTCTGAAATTCCACGATGCGCTTCTCATATTCCATGAATCCTCTGCCTGCGATTTGATCCAATTCAAATGGAGGCTTTTTCCCCAGAATGCTCTGATAATCAGTGGCATCATTCATATGCAGAGCAAATTTCTGTCCGATATGATTGGCCACTTTGTAGTTAATGGAATTACTGCTGTTTGCCGTCAGGATAAAACACAAGCCATAAGTGACTGCTGAACTCATCATCTCGATCAGCTTTTCTTCATATTCGTAGTAGTTTTCGCGGAATAACGCATAATTTTCAATGACGATCACTTCAAATGGAAGGATCTCATCATTTACAGCCTTAAATGCTTCATATGTTGAAACCTTTCGGTTTTCAAACAATTTCTTTCTTTGATTGATCTCCTCTTTCAATGTTGAAAAGATTTCTTTAATTTTCGTCTTTTCGTCTCCAAAAGCCACATTCATACAGTGCGGATCACTTTTCAAATAGGAGAATGAGCGAGAGCTCATATCGATCAAAGTATATTGCACATCATGCAAAGAATTGTGGATCGTTATTTGTGCAAGCAGTGTCTGGATCAGCGTGCTCTTTCCAGAGCCGCCGCTGCCATATATCGCGATATTCCCTTGCAAGATCAGATTCAATGTTGGCTGCTTTTGACTATAAATGTCATCAATTATACCGATCGGTACCTGAACCTTTTTCCCTGCATCAATTTGCTGCAAATTCTCTGTACTGATAAAATCAGACAACGGCGGCAGCCATAAAGAATAAGGTCGATACCCAAACTGATCAGCCAGATGTCGAATATGCTTGATAATTGCTTCGATCTGTGTCTGACCGGTCTTCTCTTCCTTGACCGGCCGGCGGTATTCTCTCTGCGTTTGCGCAGAATGAGAAACTGTGTAAGCGCTGATCTCACTATCCTTGATAAATTTCTCTCTGCGCACATAAGGCGCACCAGCAAATCCTGATTGTACGACTTCATTGATCTCATCGTATCCGATCTGTATGCAGGCTCGGCCTGGCTGTTTGATGTAGGCTGCATCAGGACGATGGATCATGTCCACGCTGTCTTCCTTGCCGCTTACTTTCAAGCAGACCTTGAACCGTGAATTACTTTGAATTTGCGGATCCACAACACCGCTCGGTTTCTGAGTGGCCAGGATCAGGTGTATGCCAAGGCTTCTTCCGACTTGCGCGATGTCGATCAATTTGCTCATAAATTCCATTCGCTGAGTTTTTAGCTGTGCAAATTCATCGATCACAATGATCAAATGCGGAAGTGCCTTTTTCAGCTTCCCATCTTTGTATAACCTGTGATATACGTTGATGTCGATCTTATCCATCCCCAGATCTGCAGCAGCTTGATTGAACACCTTCAGTCTTCTTTCAATTTCCGCGCGCAACGATACCTCAGCACGATACAAGATCGATGTGCTTAAATTGCTGATCGTCGTGCAAAGATGCGGAGTATTGACGAATGGGCGTGCCATATCCCCGCCTTTAAAATCGATCAAGACAAAGGAAACCTCATCCGATGAAAAATGGATCATCAATGATAAAAGCAGTCCTTGCAAAAACTCACTTTTTCCTGAACCAGTCGTACCTGCGACTAAGCCATGACATCCATGGTATTTTTCATGAAGATCTAGATAAAACAATTCACCTTTTTGATTCATTCCAACAGGAACTGCCAGCGATTGATGAGAACTGTTCCGTTGCCAGTTTGATGCGATCGGAAGTTCTTCTACATTTCCCACTTTAAACATTTCAAGAAATTGAATGCGCTCAGGTATAGCGTGACTGTCGCTTTCACCAGCATATACACAGCGATCCATCTGGTACATAAAACGCTTTAATTTGTCCGGAGAAAATGCATCGCTTTCAAATAACTGAAGGATATTATTGTTTTTATTTTTCTCATATAACCCATACTTTTCTTTTGAAGTCATGGATGAATCATATTGAACGATTGCAGACGTACAACTAGGAAGCGAAGAAAAGCTTTCACTTAAGAAGATCGAATGGAAGTTTACTTCATTTGTTTCCTGCAAGATAAATCTGCTTAACGTTTCTCCCTCGATGAGATCTTCGTCTGTGATGAGGAATACATAATGCTGAAAATCATCGCTTCCTTGTTCCTGCCTTTGTGCGATCTCCTGTTCTATGTATTCAAATACTTCACGCACCTCTTTTCGGCTTGAGGCGGTAAATCGCAAATTACCCGCTTCATTCCAAAGATGAGGAAAATTGAGAAGCCAGCTGAACATATTGTCGTCATATGCGATCAATACCAGTTTCATTTCTTCAGCAGAATGATGATAGACAAGCTGGGAAATCAGCTGATTCGCCATCATATACATCTTCTCGCTTTCACCGACAATCCCAGAAACACGATGTTCATCAAGTGAAAGAACAACAGGTACATCACTCATGGTCTGATACTTTTCTTTCAGCATCTGCGGCAAGTTCTTCAGCTCATCATCTTCCAGAGAGAATCGGTCAACAGGAATTTCTATTTTCATTTCAAACGGCTTTTTTCCCAGGCCTAATCGTACATCTAAAAAGTCTTGATCATTTTCAGTACGTACCCACAGTTCCCTTTTGGTATATTGCAGGCGGTCCATGCATTGCACCATGGAAGGAAACAAACGTTCGTTCCATATTTTCTTGTTTTCATCAAACAATACAGCGATCTGATTATCTGAATCTTGGATATACGCTCCATACTTTGCCTTACGCTCCGCGACATTGTGTTCATATTGCTTACGCTCATATCTTCTAGAAAGAAACGGCCACAGCAATGCAGATATCAACATGGTAGCTGCCATGATCATACTGGAGTATAAGGAACTGACCTGCCGGTTATTTTGCAATGAGATCATGATCGTGGCGACCATGGCAACGGACATCGTCAATGTCGGTCCGATTTGTAAAATAAATGGCATTTTTCTCAACTGCGGCATAGATGTCGGCGGATCAATTTTTATTTCACCTTCATGTAAAGAAGAGTATATTCTGGGGAATATCGTAAATTCCTCTTTTTCGATCTGAGATCCATCCACATAGCATCTCTTTGCTTCTTCTAATCTGCAGATGCAATTCCCTGAAACAGATAACTTTTGGTCTTCGAGAAATATGCATTGTACGCCAAAGCACGAGAAACGGTCCATTGGGTTCAACTCATGACGTTCCCCTTTTTCCAATTGTTCCCGATTCAAACTGACACCAAAACCATTCGCACACAGATACCAACTTCCATTTACGTTCTCCACCGTCGCCAGATTTCTCGCCGCATAGTGATTGATCGAGCAGATAATATCATTTTCATCGGATCTGCCAAAAGATACAGACTGCTTCATCTTACAGATCTTTGTTTTGACCGAAAACGTATCCAGGCTTTGAAATAAAAGATAATAGACAAGACCGTCTTTTTGACTCACTGTAAGAAAATCCCCATGATCGATGCGTTTTCTGCTGATTTTTTTGTTTTCTGAATGAATCTCTGTTTGCATCTTGTCAGTCACGACAAACTTGCCATCTTCCACTAAAACCGGCAAGGACAAACGAAAGGTTGTCTTTTTTTCTGCCAAGATCAAATTCTTCGATCGTTCATATAACGACGACAAAGTATCTGTGAAACAGTAGCGATCGACGTAAATATGTACGAGAAAATCTTTCATACTATTTACCTTAATTCTTCTTTTTTGCTGCGAATCAGATTACGCATTCCTTTCACTTGTGTATCAAGGATGTGAGCGCGCAGGTCTGAGAGCGCTCTGGTATATGTTCCAGACCCAACGACCACGCTGAAGTATTCCAGACGTTTCTCAATCACTTTTTTCTTCGCAATGAATGAACGTGAAATTTCTCCAGTCTGCACGCAATCGATATCCCGATAGAAATATTCTGCTGTCGCATCACCAAAGAAGGTGCCAGAACAAATATCATAGTTTACCTGATAACAAAGCACTTGTTCCTCAGTGAAATAGTACATTGTTGCCTGGATTAAATTTGCGCGCACCTCATCATCTGCGCCAATACGCATAACAAGACGGATCCCTGTATTCGCAATTTGTGATAAAAGACCTTTATTTTTATTGGTAGTCGTAGAAGGAACATAATCGACATACGCACCTGTAACTTTGATTGGTTCGATAATAGAGGCGCTGTCATTGTCAACACCCAACTTCTCGTAACCTTGTTTCAAGAACTTCTCTACATCTTCTTTCAGATATTCATCATATTTCGCCTCCAATGCAGGATTAGGCTGTCTCCAAAGGTAGATGCCGATCATCCCTGCCACAGCCATAGCCGCTACAATGAACAAGATCAACCCTACGCTTCTGAGCATAACCCCAAAAAGAATGCCTGCAGGAATAGCTAAAGCAATGAGAAGATATGGCCAAATCGAACCGTAAAAATACTTTTTCAAATCTTTTCTTTCATTATTCATCTTCATTTTCCTCCTCTACTGTTTTTTTATCTCTGACAAGATTCTGAAGACCCCTGATTTCTTCTGATAACAACGCTTCCCCGTCTTCTACATAAATCGCATCCTTAGTACCTGAGAAGCCAACAATTTTCAGATAGGAAATATTTCTTGTCACTGTTGCATTTCTATCGTTTTGAGTCGAAACTTTGGTTCCGGTAAAAATACCGTTGATATCTTTATAATGGTATTCTGTAGAATGACGATCGCCCTGTTTGTTTCTGACCACATAGTACTCGACGCGCTGAATCAAAAGCTCCTGCTCAGTCATAAACAGATACATCATCTCCATATGTGTGTATCTCCGTTTTTTATCACTGCCAACCACAAGTCGAGGGCCAGTCCTGGTTCGATATTTTTTCAACGCATTCTTTGGATCTTTGACAATATCCTCCAGATAAGCGAGCATCTCATTTGATGGACCGATCAATCTTACCGGCGCAACGATCAGATCTTGTGATTCAATATCCAGCTCATTCAAGAATACATCTATTCCTTGATTAGAGTAATCATCGATCAACTGATCGATCTTCTTTTCTGTCTGCGGATCTTTACGGAAGAAATCATATGTGTAATAAACCATCAGTCCTAAAGAAACCAATATGCCGATGATGATAAGAGTAAAATTCAATGATTCTGTAATTAATACTTGCAGAAAATTCAGCACACAAGCTACTACGACGATGCCAATAGCAACTACAGTAAGATACATCTTCCCATAAAAATACTCGAATATCTCTCGATCCGCATCCTCTGGAACAAGCAACTGATTCAGGTGTTTCACGTTATCCCACACTCGTTTGCAGAAGCGTTTAACAGCAACGAACATAGCCATGTAAAATGCTTTTGCTTGCTCAGCAAACTTCTGATCCTGAAGTCCATGCTTAGCAGCCCACTTCTTGACATAGAACAAACTGCCGACCAGCAATAATAACAAGATGATCACAAAACCGATGATGCCTCCAATCAGATTCATCCACAACATTCTGGTTGCAGTATAGCTGAACGTGACATACCCATCATCACTAGTGAAACTCAACTCATCGTAGTCGTATACATGCGTTCCATTAAATGCCAAGCCTTCAATAGAATCACCGCTGCGTGGAACGAATCTCACAGTTATTTCTCCGTCATATCCCAACAGCTCTTTTAACTGCGATAAGTTCAAACTGTAATTAAAGGAAATATCCTGCGAATAAAAATTTGCACTTTCGGCAGTATAACGCACTGTATTATATGATCCGCCTGCAAATGCATTGATGCTTTCCATGATTTCGGCCATATTTCCAGAGAAAGTAATCAACACATTCTGTGCGTCTCCATCTTTTTCGTTTTCTATCTGCGCAACATCCTGAAAAGTGGTTTTCAGATAATCTGCTGCGCGAGTCGCTCCTTCTTCTGCAAGCGTCCCTTCATAGCTGATGACAAATGTCTGCGTAATGTTGCTTTCATCATTGATCGTCGTTTCAGCCGTGAGTGAGGCGACAGGGTAAACTTGTCTGAATCGTACACCGACATCAAGCAAAGAAACGTGATACGAACCGCTCCATGTTGATTCGCCTTGGTCATAGTTGTTGTACACACTTGAGCCATCTTCGGTTTCCAGAGAATAGTGACACTGTACTTCCCCTTGCGAATCACTGCCGAAAGAAGAAAGATCTAAAACTTCATTCCAGTTTTTTAGCAGCTGATAGGGACTGTCCCCCTCCTCATCGCTCTCTTCAAATACAATATGTGATGATTCTGTCTGAAACACTTGATTATTTTTCTTCATCAGATCATCAAGATCCGATGCGCTGAATTGAATACAATAATCTACTTGTTCATCTGATAGCTCCATGTATTGATCTGGGTAATTCAGCGAATCGACCCATGATGCCTCGGCTCCTTCAGGAACCATCGAAGCAAAAAGACTGTCAATTTCTTCTTTGTTTTCATCATAAGTATCTTGAGGAAGGATAAATTCTACTGTCCTATCAAATGAACCATCTTCCTTGATCTTTGTCTGAATAGCGATGAAATCAAGCGGATTAACTTCCACATCATTGACATTGATATAGCTTCCGCTGTCATATTCTTCTCCTTTATAAATCATCGTGGTCTCTTCGACGAAATTGCCGGTGATGTCGTTTTCAATGCCCTCTTTTTCCAATCCTTCCCTGAACCATAAGGTCAGATCGTTGGAACTGAAGTCTTCTTTGAAAGAAACACCCTTCGAAAAAACCGTATCTGGTTCGCTTAATTCAATAACTGGTTCTCTTCCGATCAGTTCTTCGACCTTGCTTCGATAGTCATCCAAACTGCTGAACGCCAAGGTGAAGACATACTGCACATTGCCGTCATCATCCGTATCCTTCTTATATTCCAATGAATCTGGTTTATAATCAGCAATGACTTGTTCGATCTTCTCTAACTCATCCGAACCGTAATCCTCTATTGCATCCTTGCCTACTGAAATCGTTATGATGCGCTGACCGCTTTGATCGTCTTTCAAATCTAACTGCGTATCCATATCGATGCTGCAGGCAGCCATAAGAAAGCAGAGCAGGAACAACCATAGTTTCCGGATAACTGATCCCCATTTATTCTTCACTCATACAACCTCCCTTTCTTTTTCTCATCCATCCAAATGACAAAGACTGCGTATTTCCAAAATATCCTCATCATTCACTTTAAAAGCCCGCGCATGATCGAACATATCAGATGAGGTCAAACGATATCTGAGCTTTTTCCAATTATAGAAATCATCGATGAGCACGCCGTAAAGATAATACACTCTTCCCTGATCCTCCAGATTCAATGCAGTATCCAAATAACCTGTCACTTCTTTGATGACAGACAGCGTGCATTTCCTTGGTCTTTTTCCTCTTAACGATGCAATTGCTAAATAGTAATAAGCATCGACATCATCAATCAATAATTCCGCTGCTTTTTTTAAATTTCTGATGGCAAAATCATACGACTCTTGCTGCAGATGCGTAATACCAAGCGAAAGAAGTGCCTGAGGCTCGTTTTCAGCACGTTTTTCACAAAACCGCCGATAAGCAAGATTTATCTTTTTGCCATCCAGTTTGTTCATGTTCTGACGAATGACAGAAGCGCGAGTAATAAACACTGGCTGGTAACAATGCGAACATTCCTTATCGTTCAGTGAAAGAGGTGCTCCGCAATAAGCGCACAAATAGGTATTGCTTTCCATTTTTCTCACCTCACTTTATATCCGCACTCTGAACAAAACCTTTCATTGCCGTTCAACGGCTTACCACATTGCGGACAAAACTGACTCGTTTCAAATTTGTTTCCACATGATGAGCAGAACTTTGCATCTGCTGCATTTTTAGCGCCACATTTGGTGCAATATTTGCCATCCTCCTCTGACTTCGGCGGTTGGGCTGAAAAGGCTGGTTCAACTGCTTTACCCATTGCTTCTCCAAAGCTGAACCCTGCCCCTAATCCTGCGCTCATTCCCGCAAATGTACCCGCGCCTTCGTTTTGCGCAAATTTTTCAGCCACATCAAACGAGCGCTCCATCCGATAAAAATCCATTCCCATTGCAAGCTTCTCTTTTTGCCTCTGCAGCTCTGCAATTTCCTCATCTGGAACCGTGATGCTCTCTACCGTAAATTCAAGAAGTTTTAGTCCATATTTCTGAAATAAACCTTCTATTTTGCTGTGAACATATTTTCCGATGTCTTCTAAATACATTCCTAATTCCAAGAAACTTGTTTTCTCCTTGGCAATATATTCACTGATCAGTTTGATCACATGCGGATGAATATAGCTGTTCAGTGTTTTCGCAATCCACTGATAGCTATTGACCTCACCCTCAGGCATTGCCCCTACCATCTGTGTAACAAACTGACGGACATCTTCCAGATGAACGCCAAATTTTCCAAAGCTTCGAATATGTACGATGATTCCATAACGAGGATCTTCCATGACCATGGATCTCGCCGTTCCCCAGTTCATATCCAGTCGTGAAACAAGATTGACAAAATATACTTCTGCTGAAAAAGGGGATTGCTTCCCAAACGGAAGATTGACCAGTCGATTTAAAAGCGGTAAATTGCCTGTCTTCAACGTATATGTACCAGCTTCAAAAACATCTGCCACTTCTCCAGCTTTATAAAATAAGGCAATCTGTGATTGATTAACGATCAGCTGTGAGCCTAAAGTGAAATCACTTTTTGGGTATTTATAGATCAGCCAGTCACGGTTATTTTCCCCATCATATTTAATTACATCTAAAAGTGCCATTCCTTCTCCCCTTTTCTATATATCTGCATGATCTGAAAACATGTCAGTTTGCATATCATTGATCAGGAATTTTCCAACATCTTTTTTAACTCATTGGCAAAATCACTGTATGAAGGATCCTCTGTCAGACGCTCTACATGAGAAAGAATGACTTTCTGAGAAGCTGCTCCCTCTTGTTTTGCCAATTGATAGGCCTTGATGAAAATATTGGCAACCTCCATCGCCGGAACCGGCAAACGTTTCTTTCCAAACAATCGTCCTTCTGGTTTGCACCATCTTGCCCGAATCTGTCTGAACTTTGCCATGGCAAAATGTGCCCGCCAGTCATTCGGACATAGATCTATCGCCAAAGCTGCCATTTCTGATTCATCACAGCCGATCACGCCAGATACGAGCTTAAATATCCGATAGCGTTCTTGATCAGGAGCTAGGTTAAATGCTCGGACAAAGGCAGACCTTAAATATTGATCCGGCAAATACCCTGTCATATCTACGAACGTCCTTACTCTCTGCTGCTCAGATTCAGCAAGAGAATATGCCTTCCGATATGCTGGGACCATAGAGATATATCCTGTCCTATCTCCGTTGGTCGATGCGTATCCTAACCATGCGCTCCAGCAGTCCGGCTCAATATCTATGGCTTTTTTGAATTTTGCGTTTGCCTTCTTTGCATCATTCAGCTTAAGCAATCGATACCCATCCTCTAATAATTCTTCAACATCCTTTCCTTCATATCCATATACTTGCTTAGTGATATTCTGCGTGATTTTTTGTACGATCTGGTCTTGCTTGATGACAAACTGCGTATAGCAATTTTCACACGTGCCGATTTCATGAGCATTATCCAAAATGATATTTCCGCCACACTGCTCACAAATTAAACTGATCTTCGCCATGAATGCTCCCCTTCTCTAATAAGCGACAATGCGGGACAAGATGTATGACATCTCATCCCGTGTCTTGTGTTGCTGCCTTTAATTATTTTCGTTTTTTGTCTCTTTCTTTTCTGCGTGATAACCACTGTTACACTGTTTCAATCCAAGCCGTGAGAAAGCTGATTCAGTTGCCTCAATTGCGGCTGCATATACCGCGTTTCGATACTGCATCTTGAAAACATCACCGATTGCAGCTGAAAGCGCCGCAAACGAAATGAGTTTCTGCTGAACCATCAAATATACCTCAACATACAGATATGTACCTACTGTCGTATTGGATATCGCAATCTGTGCTTCATCATCAATGGTAATGACCACACATTGTTCCTTGCTGCCAAATAGAGCACCTGCCAGTCCTTTACCTGATTTCAAAGTAGAAATCGTGGCCTTTAGTGGATACTTCTTTGCCTGAAGCTCTGTCAGGATCGTCTGCTCCAGCTGGTCTCTCATTCCACCAGCATCTTCAAAAATGTAGCTGCTGCTTCTTCCAGTAAACTCAGTTTTTGCCATTTTCCTAGTCCTCCCTATCAGCATTGTTTTATTATCTGATATGATCTTACATTTAGGAGTATAGTATATTGTTTCTTTATTCCCCTATATATGCCGGTAATTATGCCTAAACGGCTTCTCTTTGATTCACTGTAAAAATATTGAAAGCATAATGGGGAGCATATATAATTTGGACTGAAAAGGAGTGATTCTTCGTGTCAAGATTCAGCGATCTATGCAAATACCTGATCAAAGAAAACGGAACTAACGTATACCAGGTTTCAAAAGAAACATCCTTAGATCTAACGACCCTGCAAAGAATGACTACCGGAAAAAGACTCCCAAGCAAAGAATTCGTATATAAACTTTGTTCATATTTACGCATTTCCGATTCAGAGCTTTCTGAACTGATTGAACTTTACGATATCGAGCAAATGGGGGAAATACCCTATTTTTCATATAAGTACATCAAAAACCTGTTCAACCATCTATATGATCTGGAAAATAATGCAGTGAATGCACAATATCTGGAAAACTATTCTCAGCATTTCCTGGACCCGCTTCTCTCTCAAAGATTATCCATCTTAGCAGAAAGTGCGTTAATCTCCATGATATCCGCATTATCCAATTCCGAAAACGCTTATGTTTACACCAATTTTCCTGCAAACCACAGCTTTGCCCATTATATCGAATTATTAAATATCCATCAGAAACAACATATTCAGATCATGCATTTGATTTCTCTGTACCAGAACAATATCGATAATTTGAGCAATTTAGCTTCTCTTCTTACCATATTGCCATATACGCTCACTGCCGAGACAGAATATACGCCTTATTTCGTCTATAACCATATCCGCTATGCTGAACTGCAAAATATGATGTACCCCTTTTATTTCATTACTAATCATCAAGTCCTTTTATTATCTGCTAATTTCCAAGAACATATCATTTTATCTGATCAGGATAGCGTCAAAAAATACACTGAACAATTCAAAACCGCAATTCAACAGGCCAATATTCTGATTCACAAAACTAACATGCCTCAGGAAGCATTCAAATTTTATGATGATGCCAATCCATCATTAAATACTTCATTTTATGGTGTGGAGCATCAGCTTTGTTTTACCAACTTATTAACTCCGGAAGATTTCATGAAAGGATTAAATTTAAGGCTGCCAAATCTAGATCATTTTCTCCCTTTCATTCAATCTCTGTTCATGCAGAAAAAGACTTTTTTCTATACGAAAGAGGGCGTAGACCTTTTTTGCGAAACTGGAAAGTTCTACGGCCAGGCCGCTTCTTTATTGCCACCGCTGTCAAAGGACTCGATCATTCATTTGCTTGACCGTTATCTACGCTCGCCTAAAACAAGCAGCAGCTTCATGCTAAAAGAAGAAATTAAATTTCCTCAACACATCAATGTTGAACTAAATGAAAAGAAACAGCTTCATATCATGAAGATCATTGGCAATTCCTATTTTCTACTGCTTACCATAAACGAACCATCCATCTGCGAGACATTCTATGATTTCTTTCAATTTCTGCAGAAAAGCGATAACGTTTATTCACACGATGAAAGCAAAACCTACCTGATGGCAAAATTAGATCAATTAAAATCAACACACTGATTCAAAACGAAAAGGAGCGTATAAAACATGTCTCAATTTAGCGAAAAATGCAAAGAACTTATAGAAAAAAACGATACAAATGTGTACCGTATGTCAAAAGTTTTTGATTTAGATTGGACAACACTGCAACGCATGAAAACCGGGAAACGCCTTCCAAACGAAGACTTCATCCTGAGATTCTGCGATTGCCTGCAACTCTCCGCATCAGAAAAGAAGGAACTGCTAGAGTTATATAAAATCGAACAGCTCGGTGAGAATACTTATTACAGCAGGCAATGTATCCGCCAATTGTTCAGCCAACTTGTTAAGGCACAGGAAATGCAAACCGAAGCTGATCTTTCGACCTTCCAATACTCAAACACTGTTTTAAGCTCCTCTACACTTTCGCAGCTCTATTCATTGCTTGATGAACTATTTCAGTCTGATGAGCAAATTGAAATTTTCACGAATCTTCCTGCAAACAACACCAACTTTCTTCAGCAAATCTACAATCTTTCCGAAAAATACAAATGTCATCTTAAAATGACCCATCTATTCAACTTTACACCTGACAGCACCAACTCATTGTCAAATCTCTCTGTCTTCTGTCAGATAGAATTAATTCAGGCCTTGACCCCTATTGCCTATCATCCATATTATACTTACACACATGCTAACACCTCAGAATTGTACAGCTTGCTTTTTCCCTACTATCTGATCACAAAAGACAGGCTTATTCTGTTTTCGGCCGATTTCTGCGCACATATTGATATTCATTCCAAAACCACTATTCAATCATATACCAATTATTTTCTAAGCATCTTAAAACAAGCACGGCCTCTCGTACAAGAAAGTATAATAAACTATATAAAATGGCAAAATCTCACCCCCCCCCGGAGAAAAATGGACTTATCCTCCTGGGACACTATTCTGCAATCAAAACCCTTATGAAAGACGACATGACATATAATGTGCTTCTTAACGAAAAAACGGAGCAATCCAATACTCACTCCGTTCTTATATTACATCAAGATCGCGTTCATACACTGGCTCATGATCAGCTTTCCCTTCCTGATAACATGATTATCGCCATCGACAAGAAACCAACCATTCTTTTAATCCAGATCAACACAAACAATATCTCTATTCAATCAATACAAGAATCATCAATCTATGATAGCCTTCACGACTTTATCATTGATATGTCACAGATATAATTTATGAATAGATAAAACGATCACGCATCTTCTTTAAGAGCTTTTAAGTTCCTACATTTGCTCAATTCTGTATTAATTTCATCTTTATACTCTGACCAGACGCTAATCGGCAATCTGATTTGTAACCAGATTTTCTGACTTTCTATACGATCTTCATCACTTTCATCTTCATTAAATATATCAGCTTTAATTTGAACACTTTATCTATATTTCTCCTGTTATATTATAAATATTTACATTTCCAACCCCCTGAGAATCAGAAATTTCAAATCGAATTGTTTCATATTGTTTACAATCACATTTAAAACTATTCTCATAATTATTTCCATCTAACCGAAATGAGTCCAATAATTCATTATCCCCGTAAATATTAAATACTATATACTCTTCTATATCATCTATTTCTTCAAGATCAACAAAAACACCTCCACTTATACTAGAAAATTCGTTTGAGTTTTTAAAAGCAAAAGAACCATTACTACTCAATCTAAAAACCTTATTATATAATCGATTATTTATATAAATCTCTTCCTCTTTTATCAAACGCCTATCTTCAACCAAGCCATAGCACCAGCATTCTTCATTACTGCATAGACTATATTCATCTAGTTTCTGATACAAATCATCTCTCAAATTTTCTGACTTCACAAAATTCAGCGCTTCAACTATTTTGGCGTTTGCTGTATCAAAATCGTTATTAGACACATCTTGCTCTATCTGATCCAAAACTATATTTGCATAATCTCTTTCAGAATTTTGATATATTCTCTCAATTTCCTGGTCATTTAACAAATATTCTTTTCCATTAATAAGCTTAATAATTTCTAAATACTCCTCATTTTCATAAAGTTCTTTTATAACATCAATATTTATGTATGCATCAATCAATCCTTGCACTTCATTTATTTTTCCCATATTTGTAGAATATTTTGAAAAAATGGTCAAAATTTCATTAGCTCTTTCAATATCATCATTGTCTAATAAACTATTAATTTCATCTACTATATCATCTTCGATAGCAAGAACCAATTCCTGTAAATCAGACAATAAATATCCATCTAATCCTTCATTTGAATAAAACTCAAGAGCTGCATAATACTCCCCATTTTCCAAGCTACTTTGAAAATTTTTTCCTAAATCTACCAAATTTTCCAAACGCTGTAATTCACCTCTAGCATCTTCTTCAATTATTTCTGCTTCAAAACTTAAACCATCATTATAAAGACTATCTAATTCTCCATATTTTAAATAGTCTTTATACGCTTGAATCTTTTTCTTGGTATATTGGGACTTACATGTTTCCATCAGAGCATCAACCTCATCATTGCTATAATTCACTTCAAAATACTTCCTAGCATTTTTGCAAACTTTTAATTTATTGTATGCCTCTGAGTAATCCTCCTGATTAATCAGTGTAAGCGCCTCTTCATATTTTTCATTATACTTCTGTATGCATATTCCATCAAACAGTCCTAATAAATCAACATCTACTATCGTCAAATCAAAAACCGCTGCAGAAACGTTAATCAACCCGCACGTTAGTTCGACTGTGATCAATCCACCAACCAATGCAAGTTTCACATGTTTTTTTATCCAAGCTAACATATCTTTTACCTCCATATTTATCTAAAAAGATTGTAATTCTATCATATACTTAATATCATATCAATAATCAAATTTCAATCACTTTTACACCAATTACAAAGTTATTAGCACTTTTTTATATTGCATAATCGAAACATATTATTTTATAATATGTAATTTTGACAAACAAATATGTATAATCAAAAAAATCTTTAAATTGATACACCTAATTGATGCAAAGCATTTTTCTGTCATCTGAGCCCTCTTTCATATCTAAAATTAATATCAAGAGCAAGCATTTGCTTTAAATGACTAAGATACTCTACGAACTATAAAATAGTGTTTCAACTATATTTATTTCACTTCGATAGCAATTTTAACAGCAGAAAATGTAAAATGCTTCTTCCTCTTTTCTTAATCTTTCTTCACATGAAAAAGGATACCTTTACCTTTTCTTAGTATTGGTATCCTCTTTGTTTATCATCTGAGTGGTTCGTGTATATGTTCGAATGGTGTCCTCAGCATGCTTTGGGTAGTGCTGAGGGGGTATCTGGTGACGTAGTAGAGGAAGCCTCTGCCGTATTCGTCGTCTCTTGCTCTGGTGATGAGCTCTTCGCGTCTGGCGTGGGCTTGTTCTCCGATCAGCAACATATACTGGATCTCCACCCATTTGGCCATGCCCTCGTATACGGCGGGCATCAGGTCTCCGCCATATCTGGCCATCAGCTCTTTCTCGTTCCATGTCGTGTACTGCCAGATGTGGGTCAGCTCATGGACGAGGGTGGCGATGAAGGCATTGCGCGGCGCGCCGTTTTCCACATAGATCGTGTAATTGCCATGGCGGTCACGGATCGCGACGCCGAGCACTCTGCTGCTGTAGCCGGCGCTTGGCACGAAGCTCTTGCCCAGCTTGCGATGCAGGGTATTGGCATCGACCATCTCCAGCTTGATGGCTGCAGTGATCCGCACGCCGAAGAAGGCTTCATAATTCTGGATGGTGATATCGTAGATATGTCTGAACTCCTCTACGGTATGCACGGCTGTCCGGCTGCATTCCGGGCAGCGCTCACGTCCGTCCGCGAGCACCTCATAATCCACATCAGCGAGGCTGCGGGCACAGAAATCACAGCGATGCGCATCATCAGGATCGAAATCATTCCGTTTGGCCGCATGGATATTCTCCCTGGCCTCCTTCAGAATGTTGTGATCAAAGCCGAACGTCTTCAGATACGTCCATGTCTCTTCCAGATCCAGACAGGACAGCATCTCCTCCCGGCCAAACAACAGATAGTGTGACTTCGCATACGCGTTCGGCTGTGGCTGCGGCGTTTCCTCCTGTCCGCTTTCTTCCGTGCTCTCCGGCTGCGATCCTGCCGTTTCATCCATCTGCACATTTTCCTTTTTCTTCCGTCTGAAGATGCGCTTCAGCCAGCGCTTGAAGCGATAGGACAGACGCTGTCTGGCATTTTTCGGCGTATTGGGCGGGATCGGCAGCGGGACTTCCTGTTCCTCTTCCTGCTGTATCGTCTCATCCGGACGGGTCAGCCGCTCCAGATGCCAGTCGAGATAATCGCAGACGATCTCCAAAATGCGCTCCAGGTTGCGCTCGATCGAGATGATCATGCCCAGATCGAGCTGGCTGTCTTCCAGGATATAGATGCTTTCCGGATCGATGTCGCCTGTCAACGGATGCACGATGCCCTCCAGCTGTTCCTGCTCCTCAGGCGTCAATGCCGTCGATGCGCTCAGATAATCACAGTTGTCCGGATAGACCGTGCGGAAGATCTCATTGAGCAGCATGCACAGCGTGACACGCACTGCTTCGCTGATCTTCGGCAGCTTCAGCCTGAGCACGGTCTTGCGCACATAGCTGCGGCGCGGCACATCATCGAGAAGCACCCTTCTGGCATTGATCATGTCATGATGCCCGTGCATCTCCAGGAAACCTGCCGTATCGGCCGTCATGTTCATCGCCGCCGAAGTGACCTCGATGCCGTCATGCACGACCGTCTTTGTCTCTGCACCGCTCTCCTTCAGCGTGTAGCTGCGGATCTGGCGGTAAGAGATACGGCCATGGATATGATCGGCGGCCCGGCGCAGGACGACGCCCTTTTCCTGATTGATGCGGATCACCTCATAATACTTGCCCGCGATCGTGATGAACTGTCCAGGCAGATACATCTGGCAGATCTGGCCCAGCAGATTAGCGCCCAGGAAGTGCATATCCTGCTCATCCTCTGCCACATAGCCGGCATTGTGCAGATCGCTCAGATACGTGTCAATGAAGCGCTGATCATCGATATACAGCTCCGTATGGAACTCCTCATCCATGGTGATCTCATCGTAGAAGCCGACCTGCTTCATCTGGATCAGACGGCTCAGGTCCTCATCGACGCCATCCGGGATGAAATACAGACGGATCTGCTCGCTCAGGAAGGCCGGGATATTTTCCACCTCACCGAACAACAGTTCCAGCTGTGTACGCACTTCTTCGATGCGCACCGGAGAGATGACCATGCGCATGATCAGCTCGAGCACCACATTGCGCGGTGTGCGGGCAAAGTCCGGGGCAAAGGAAGGAATGGCCTTCGGGTCACGGATGAAGATCTCCGCATTGTCGTTCATGTACTCCCGAAGCAGATACTGCGGCGCGATCACGTGGACGAACGACTGATCACGGCCGCGGGTAAAGAACTGTCTGCCCATCTCGAAGAGGTTATGATACTCATCCTCTACGACCACGCATGCCTCACGGCTTTGCGCTGCGCCCCAGAGGTTCGGGACAAACTCCAGCACCTCGCCGATGCGATGCTGCTTGAATGGAATGCCGGTGTAATCACAGATGAGCGGATAATACTGTCCGGCGATCCACTTCATGTCTACGACCGGGAAGCTGTCATAGGCGTACCAGCTGACTTTGCGCACGCCGTATTTCAACGAGACCATCGCCACTTCGCTGCCGACGCCCAGATAACGCGCTACGCCTGGGAACAGCTTATGGTGCATATTGCGGGCGTCGGCATCCCACATCACAAACTGTGATGAGGAAGCGCCCGACTTGGTCGCGTTGACCTCGATGATGCTCGTCTTCAGGATATGAGAGAGCGCATCGACCAAACCATCGCTGTTTTTGTCAAAGATGCTGAACTGCGTGCCCTCATTCAGCTTGCGCGCCAGCATATACAGCGCCGTCTGCGCTGTCGCTACGATACGCGAAGGCTCCAGCAGCACCACATGGGTCACATCCGCAAAGAACGCTTTATTGCTTTCATGCAGGCTCAGGTCAAAGATCTGCGAGATTGACAGGATGCCGACATCCGGCGCAGAGGCCTGTGCCTTCAGCACGCCGACATTCCATAAGAACGGCAGATGGCTCACCTCCACCACCGCGTCCTTGACCCACTCGATCACATCGTCGATGATGGCGTCGCGGCCGCAGATGATGAGCACCCGTTCATGCGACATCAATGCCCGGTTGATCGCAAAGAACAGATAGACCGTCAGGTCGCGGTAGAACGGGGTGGAGAACAGCACGCTCTGGTGATTAAGGATATGCAGCGTGGCGTCCACATACTGAGAATCCACCGGATATCCCTTTTTCACCAGCTGCTGAAAATATGTTCCGCACAGCTTGCGCAGATGATCTTCGCTGGCCATGAGCGTCTCCAGATAATCCTGGGAACCATCTTTATGATTCAGCCCCTTTTCCCTGGCGCCGCCATTGAGCATCGCCTCAGGGAAGATGCGGCCCAGCACGACGCGCAAACGGGCATAGTTTGCCCGAAACAGGCTCACTTCATCTTCGCCGCCGACTTGTGTCCTCGCTTCGCTTGCAGTCAGCCCGTCCATGAAATAAACGATCTCAGCAAGCACCATCAGCCCGAGCACCGGATAGAACGGCACCTGCCAGATGCCAGGTTCGTTGATATAAAGGATGAGGGCGAACAGGCCGAAGGAAACGATGCACCCGCCGCTGCGCATCCATTTGAGCACGCGGCGCATATCGCCATACTGATCCTTCAGCACCCAGCGGGTCCGCTCCTCCTCCCATTCATAACACATCCCGGAGGTGTAATCGAACAAAGGGACATATCTGCTCCACAGCTTCACGAACAGCGGCAGGAATATCCGCTTGATCAGGATGAAGCCGATCATCAGCAGCACGTTCATCAGGATCATGAAGAATCCCGATGCTGCCGAAGTCAGAAATTCCAAAAACGGCGCCATCGAAGCCAGCCACTGCAGGAAGCGCAGCACCAGCGTGCTGATGTCATCGAGGAATACATTCAGCACCAGCGCATAGACGAACGCAAGCAGAGGCGCCGCAAACTGATAGGCCCGCAACTCCCGGTCGAGATTCTGCCTGTTCTCCCATCTGAACAACAGGAAGAACACGCCATAGATGCCGGCCAGAAACAAACCGAACAACAGGACCTGCCTCATGATTCCGCCTCCTTCCGGATGATCATCTGCTCGATGAAGGAGAACGGAGAAGACAAGTATTCCGCATCCTCATTGAGGTGGACCGGGTATGTCTGCTCACCGTGCTGATATACATAATACAATGATGTCTTGGGATCTTCCTTCATGTAGTCAAAGCCACGTACGCTGTCCTGGCTGTATTGCCGGCTGAGCGCACGGTCCAGCGGTCTGCACCATTCTTCCAGCTGACGCTGACATTCCTTCAGCCGGTGAACATGCATCCGCAGCAGCTTTTCATTCTCATCGAGCGATTCATCGCCGTGCATGAGCTGATAAAGCAGAGACTTTCCCTTCATGAAAGAAGAGAGCGCGCTCAGGTATTCCGCGTACTGCCGGCTGCTGTCCTGCACCCGCTTGACGATGCTGCGCATGACCTCATTGAACTTCCCGATGGCCACCATGAGCAGATGCCGGTTATAGATCAGCGCAAAAAGCGCAGCGACGGCCACCGTCAAGATCAGCACGCCGCTGACCATGAGGCTTTCAGGAAGCAGATGCAGGCGCGATGCGGCCATCACGAAAGGAACAAGTCCCAGCGCATACAGGAAAAGGGCAAACAGCACCGTGCCCAGCGTAAGCGCAAAGCCGCTGCGGCGGCGCATGATGCGGCGCACTTCGCGCTGCGCCTCGTCCTGTTCCTCACGGAATGCTTCTGCGTTCAGGATATCCGTGGTCTCGCATTGTGCCATTTCCAGTTCCAGACGGTCCACATCCTCATGCAGCTCTTCCAGCTGAAACTCATCGAGATAGACTGAATGTCCGTTTTTCTCTGTTTCGAACACCCCTTTGCGGCGGACTTCCCTCGCCGCCTTCTTCAGCGCACGCCTGGGCTGCTTCAGATAGCTCTTCAACTGTTTATCCACTTCATCACGCCGCTGTTTCCACAGCTGTTCATCCAGCTTCGGCCTGTCCTTCACCAGCGTAAAGCCCTTCTTGGATACGGTCAGGCTGCCAGGCTGATCCTGATAGACCTCGACATCGATGCTGTTGTGGATCTTGGGCTTTTCCTGTGCGGCATTTTTCTCTCTGACCCGGTTGATGAACTCCCGGGCGCGCTGCAGCCGCAGCTCCACAGCCTGCAGACGGCTGTAATACTCGCTGAATCCGGCATATTCTGCCTCCTCATTCAGCTCGATGATCAGATTATACAGCTCATAAGCCTGCAGATCGCTGGAGGGGATCTCGTTGAATGCCAGCGTATGGATGCCCATGGCCAGCTCCATGCGCGCGCCCGGCGTCACGATATTGTGCTTCCTGAGCAGGTTCATCTTGAGAAAGCGGCAGTTGGCCGGATAATTGCAGCGATTCCAGAATTCTGGATCGACCGCATCCTCATTGCGTATGCTGCGCATCTTCTTGATGTCCTGACGTTCCTGCGTCACCGCCAGCAGAAAGATCTGATCAGGATCGGTGAACCGGCGCTCTTCCCGCTCCTGTTCCTGCGGCATATCGATCTGCGAGGATAAGCCGCCTTCTTCCTCATGGAACGTGATCCAAGGCGGGATATGGCCCAGCATCTGGGCACAGCGCGCATAGTCCGCCGCTTGATCGCTTCTGGCGATATCGAACGGATTGCGGGTCCTGATGACATCCTCATCGCCCACCAGCAGGATGCGCCATTCATTTTGTTCCTGCACCTGTTCCTCCAGCTGCGGCAGCGCTGTCTGCACGCTGCCGCCCTGGCGGTTCCAGCGGATCATGCGGATCTGTTCTTCCCGCGCAGTCTCATAGAGGGGCAGATAGTCTTTCAGCAGCGGTTCGAGCTTTGCATCGACTGCCACGACTGTAAACATGTCTCATCCCTCCTTCTACTGATTCACAGACGCTCCCTTTTCCGATCCTGCTTCGCGGACAAATGTGCCCTCGAAGTTCTCACTGTGCTTTCTGGCACTGGCGATCGCCTGGTGATAATACGTATCTTTCATCTGTTCAGCCAGATCATGGGCTGCCTCGTTGCCGATCTTGCGCAGCTCAAGCACGACCGCGCTCTGGATCTGGCTGGTCAGCGCATCGACCGCGATGCCCTCATAACCAGAACCATAGCCTTCGATCTCCGGCAAATTGTTCATGAACAGCTCAAACTGGCGGAACAGGATCTTGCCATATTCATCATCCACATCTTCCTCATTTTCAAAGTGTTCCACATAGTTTCTGAGGATCTCGAAGATGCAGCTGATCATCGTATCGGTCCAGCCGTGGAAATAGCTCTTGCTCGGGCAGGAGCACTTGTACAGCAGCGGCAGTTCGAACACGCTGCGCACGCTTTCGCTGAATTCCGCCAGACGGAACCGGTTCAGACTGCGGATCAGCTCAGATTCTCTGACCCTGATCTTGTTCTTCTCCTGGCGCTGGATATCCGCGGCGCTGTCCTCCAGGATCGCCTGTACTGCCAGCGGATTGATGATCATGGCGTCAAACACCTCATACAGCCGGTCGCACTGTGTGCCATTGGACACGGTCAGCTCACACAGATTCTGATACTGAGAATTTGCGGACTCCGCAAACGTCATCTCATACAGATATTCTTTTCCGGATTTGTTCTTCGGACGATAGATGATCTTGCGGAACAGCAGGCCGTTGACGAACGCCTTGCAGATGCGGGACTCCAGCTCTTTCTGATAGCTCTCATTGAGGTCAGGCAGATAAGAGATCAGATGCCAGTTCTTATGGATATGCGGCGTCACGATGTCCGTTTCTTTGGAATCCGGCTTCACCTGATTGACACAGTCATAATAAGCCGTGAAATAATTGCCCGCTTTCTGATCGATCGTCTCAGACTTGACCGGCGGAGAGAACCGCTTGAAATCCTGCGCCTTCAGGTTATAGATGGACCGGAAGAACACGACTTCGTTTTTCGGCGTCAGATCGCTGGTCACTCCGCCAAAGTCGATCAGCTCTTCGGTGATCAGCCTGGTGCGGTCATCATATTCTGTCTTGAGCAAAGCTTCATTGAAGCAGCAGGAATCAATGATGCGCGGCTGGAAGCCCTTCGGCGCATCGATGAACGGCAATGCCAGGTTCTTGGCTGCCGCGATGACCGAATGCACGGCATGCAGCTTTTCCCTCGGCTCAAACGCATCATCCAGAATCTCTGCTTCCTTCTCGATGGCCTCGATGATGTCCATGTCGATGATGGCATCACAGTTCTCGGATACGGTCTGTTTCCAGAAGCCCATGATCGTGTCTTCAAACATATCCTGGAAATAGCGGCTGCCGGCATCTTCATCCATATGCCTGCTCTTTTCCACCGTGATCTCGCCTTTCTCCTTCAGCACCGCATAGGAGCGGACCTTCTCAAAGATGGACGCGCACAGATCGCCTGGCAGTTCGAAAGTACCGGTCGTATTGACGGACTTCCTGTTCAGCGCATCCAGACATTCCTTGGTCGCGCACACATAGCGAACCGGCTGATCACTGTCGATCTCATATTTCTTGCCGATGGATTCGATGCCGTGATTGATCTTATGCACATCGCCGGCAAAGGTGTTGTAGAATACCTCAAAAGCGTCAGAGAGCTTGCGCACATATTCCAGCGCCTCGCGATAGATGATCATGCGCGTATTGCTCGTGATGAACTCCTGGATGCTGTTTTCCATGTCGCGGAAGCTTTCCAGCAGCATGTTGCGGGCATCCTGATCCTCATGCTTGCGCAGCATCGTATGCGCCAGTCCCTTGATGGTGCGGGAATTCGGCCGGATGTTGGCATTGATGTAAGACTGCGCGTCCGTGCTGGCCCGCTTCTTGTCATCATTCTGGAACAGGCGGCTGTCAAAGTTTTCCCAATATTCTTTCTGCTCAGATACCGAGCGCTCTTCCGTGTTCAAGGCCTTGATCAGCTCTTCTTCCGCATTATACAGGAAATAACGCACAGCGTTAGGATGGATCATCTTGCCGGCGCCGCTCATCAGGTTGCTCTCCAGATTGTGGAAAGCGTTCAGATTGACCGAACGCACCGGTTTGCGTGAAGAGGAGAACAGATCGAACGCCAGGGAACGGCCCTGCTCCTCTGTGCGTTCCTCGGCCATGAACCGATAACGCATGAGCAGCTTCAAGGCGTCAGTGAAGCCTTCTTCCGGCGCGTCTTTGTTTTCTTCGCCAGATTCCAGCTCATTGATGCGGGCATCGAGATCTTCCTTGGCCGTATCCAGATCCGTGAAAGACTGCTGCACCGTATCATCGACATAACGAGTCAGGGCGCCCAGATAACGTTCCCACTTGGATTCCTCGATGATCATGCCGGACTCATCATAGACATTGGTCTCCCGAATGATCGCCTTGGCAAAGCCGTCTTCATTCTTCGCTTTGTTGCGGATCGAATTGATATAATGGCGGCCGCGTTTCGGTGCTGCGGAGACGACGCCGCGGCTGCGTGCTTCATTGGCATCCATCATCACTTCGCGGTATTCATCATCGATGACGAGCCATTCTCTGGACACCGCATCCCGGGCCCAGTTCAGCGCGATATAATCACGCACATCTTGATAAGGGTAAACGAGGGTGGATGCGCCCGCGCCGCAGTAGTTGTTGCGGCCATGCGACTTCACGCGCTCACGGATCGTATTATCCTCTGAAGAGTTCTGACGGGAATTGGTCGGACCGATCGACTGTGCATAGATGCAGTTGGCCGCATGCGCGAGCAAGTCATCTTTTGACTTCATCTTCTCGCTTTCAATGTTGTCGCGAGAGAACAGGAAGCAAAAATCGAAGGGAGCTTCATCATAGACATCGACTTCATCCGGGCTGCCGGCCTTCGGCACCTCAAAGCGCAGATCATCATAGCGCTTGTCCAGCGTGCCGAACGCCTTCTGCATGAACGCGTCGATCTCGCGCAATGTCGCATAGGCATTGCAATACAGATTGTTGCGCTCTGACTCGGACTTGATGACCGAATGCATCACTTCCGGAAGCAGGAAGAATCCGCGGATCACTGACGCACTGCGGTTGTTCATGGTCACGAGATAGTTCTTGATATACATGGACACCGGCAGGATCAGGCCGCTTCCGGTACCGCCGGCCAGTGAGCTGATGATGACGATGCGTGTCGCCTGGGTCGATTCCTCGCTGGTGAGCTTGTACAGATTATCGATCGCTTCGTGCAGCGGTTCCAGATCGCCGCTGCGGATGGCCGTATCCATGACCAGACGCGAGATGGCGCGCACCTGTCCGGCACCCTCGCTGGGCGTCTTGCGATTCAGGATGTTGTTGATGGGGAACCAGTTGTTCTTCGCGTTCTCATCATTGTACAGGTATTCGCCGACCGTCAGCCGGGATGAGGTCTGCACCGTGCGCACATCCGGATAGTCCCGCCGGATGGTCCGCAGTTCATTGACATCCGTATCAAAAGCAACAAAGCTCAGATACTTCTTCTGTTCTTCATTCGCCAACCGGGAGACCATCGCGACGATCTTGCATCCCTGGCCGCCCAGTCCTACGAGCAGCGTCGGCGCCAGCCGGTTATCATTGTGTTTTGCCATATCCATTCCCTCCTCTTATGACTTATTGCGCTTGAAGCGGAAGATGAAGCTGCTTTTCGTGCTCGCCAGCCCGCTTCCTCTGTTTTTCGTCGTCTTGCAGCTGTACATGATCTGCTGACCGAGCTGCAGCTCCTTACGTCTGGACAGCCGCTCCAGTCCTTCGCAGAGATTCTTGTTCTTCTTATTGTCAAAATCCTTAGGATTGAGCAGGATCAATCCTCTTCCTGATGATTTCACCCGCAGGGACGGCGCGCTCTGCGAACATTTCGGATGCCGGATGGTGATCCGCCTGCGCACCGTGATTGGCAGGATCGGCAAGACAGACAATGGTTCTATCTTGACCTCTCTGGGTGCCGCATACCGTTTGGGATCGCGGGAGCTGAGCGTCTTATCCTCATATTTCGTCATCTCCACATTAGGCGAGAGCTTTTTCTTGCCTAATCCGGTCGGACCTCTGAATTTCATGAGCATGCAGAAGATGACCCATATGCCGATCATCCACATCCAGTATTCCTTCAGGAAATCGATCGTCCGATCAAGCAGGGAACGGTCATCCGTGATGGTCAGCTGACTGTCCAGCGTTCCTTCCGCGGTATAATCGACCATGTCTGCCTCGGCGCGGATCTTCAGATCCAGGTCTCCGACATAGGTGCGTGCGCGTTCCCCATCCTGATACTTCATCGTGATCTCAAAAGTGGAGACTTCTTTTCCTTTGCGCACTTCGAACTCGACATCCTGCGCACAGTAAATTTCCGGCAGGGGCATCGCATCCCACTGTGCCTGACTCAGCGGCTTTCCTTCATGGGTGATCCGCAAGGTCATCTGACTCTGGGGCAAGGTCTGCAGGCCGTAAGCATCCGCATGGTCCAGCGTCATCTCCAGCGGGATGACCTTGGCCAGCACATTGTATTTCTGCGAGATGGATGTCCGGTTGTATTTCAGATAGGTCGCCTCCACAGCGATGTCCGCTTCGCCGATATCCACGGTGAATTCGTTGTCATTGCTGACTTCGACCTCTTTGCCGTTGTTGGTGATGGTGGCATCGGCATCGATCTCTCCCAGCAGCGGCGATTCGATGAATTCTCCGGATTCGTCATCGAGAAAGCCGACCCGGATCGTATATGTCCCGGCCTCCAGCGCATCATGATCGGTCACATCCTGTGTGCCCTGGAAGATCCGGATGCCGACATCCACATTCGGTTTATAATAGATCTCCACCCGCTGTGCGCCTTGCACATCCAGCTGATAATCGCCCGGCTCGATCTCTTCTCCGTCTTTCGGTGCAAAGACCGTGACGGTTCCCTTGAGATCTTTGGCAACGACGATGTGTTCCCGTTCATCTTCATAGTTTTTCGGGATCAGATCGCTGTACTGCACATTCACTTCGCTCTCTTTCCGCAAAGCGCTTCCGCCGCTGATGCCGTTGATCTGAACGGCGTCGCCCTGCGCAAAGACGATCAGCTGCGACATCGGCACATCAAACGAGAATGTCCCGTTCTGCGCATCGATCCCGCTCAGCGCATTCCGCTCGAAGATCTGATTGGAGATGGTCGTCACCCGGTCGATGACCTCAGCGCTGCTGGCTGCATTTTCCGCAAAGATGCCATGCTCAGGATCGGTATCGACACGATCTGTATTCTGTCCGATGGTCAGGAATACGATCTTCATGCCGTCTGCAGTATATCCCCTGAAGGTCCGGTTGAGATCGGCGGGCTTGGTGCCGTCTTCATCAAACTGTCCGTCTGTCAGCACGATCAGCCATTTCTGATCGGCATTCTGCCGCTTCAGATGCTCGACGGCCTGAGATACCGCATTGTACGGCGTCCCCAGCGCCTGTTCCGTCTGCATATCATGGATCCGGCTCACTCGCTGGCTGACCGGGTCCTTGCCGCTGACCGTGATCATGTCGGGGTTTCGCCCCGAGCTGCTGTTGGTGCTCATCGGAAAGATGTTGAGCGTATCCTTTTCCTCCAGCAAGGCCGCAAACACTTCCATCGCATACTTGGCCTGACACCAGGTGTCCACCCAGGTATCCCCGTTGATCAGCATCGATCCGGAATCATCATAGACCACGTTGAGCACCCGTGAAGGGGTGCTGTCCGCCTCTTCCTCCGCCAATGCCGCAAACGAAGACCCCGCCATCATCACGAACAAGACCAGAACGATCTTGCATAGCTTTTTCATCCGCATCCTCCTCCCTTTATTCACGTTTTGTTCATCATTTTTTCACGTGGTAACATTATTTTATCACATATATCATGAAAACAGCTTACATTTCTTTACACACCCTGGTGAAAGATGGAGATCCGATGGATATTTCAGGTATTTCTTACATTTTCTTAACATTTCCCAGAAAAAAAGCCGGGATCTCCCGACTTCATCAAATAGGTTCTACACGATGTCATGCACATCGAACCAGCATGCTGTGATCTTCAGCGTCACTTCCTGATCCACATGCCAGTGCCCGAAATACCATTTGCGGAAATGAACCTCGTGCATCACCCACTCCAAAAAACCGGTCAGCTCCTGATCGTGCGGATCCGGCACGTGTCCCAGCATGCGGATAATGGTCTGCGGCGCAGTATGGGTGATGATGACATCGACGATCTTGTCCGCTTCTTCCAGCGTGCGGATGGCGCGGTGGTACTCTGCCTCATCCGGCAGCTCCTGCGGCCACCAGCTCTGATAAGGGATGCGCATGTGTCGATCGATGCTGTAAGCGCCGCCCATCGTGAAGATCTTCTTCCCTTCGATCTCATAGATCTCGCCCCGCCGCAGCAGGAAGATGTTGGAACGGATCCGGAACGCGGTGCCGCCATACAGCGGAACTTGTTCAGCACGCTGAAGACGTTCAAAGTTCTCATGGTTCCCGGAAACGAACAGGATCTGATACGGTTTCTTTTCCAGCTGATCGAGCTTCCATCGCTCCTGGCGCATGGCACCTTCATATTCCTCCGGCACAAACACAAAGCCAAAGTCGCCGCAGATGATCAGCTTGTCCTGTTCTCCCCATGTGGATTCTCCGGGCATGTTCCGCTCGCAGAAGCGGCCGATCTCACCATGGGTATCTCCGGTTACATAGATCACGCTGACCACCTCGCCTTCCTTATCGCTCCTGCCACTCGATCGACACTTCCTTGCCTGCATGCGCCAGGCCGATCAAGATCGCTCTTCCCGGCAATTCCGCATCATAGTGTTTCTCTTTGATCTGCAGGACTGCCTCTTTAGCGCTCTCCTCCAATCGTTCCGTATCCGCTTCCTTCAGATACTTGAACTCCAGCA
>ERZ827423.648-NODE-648-length-41716-cov-11.801637_pt1 | contig 41716 bp, 39 predicted proteins | sample MGYA00519775_ERZ827423 | MGnify/ENA primary metagenome ERZ827423 (study PRJEB31778, sample SAMEA3449296) | human gut metagenome | biome: human gut; feature: human-associated habitat; material: faeces | place: United Kingdom | collected 2010/2012 ... | reverse complement strand
TATCCGCGCATCCTGCGCCACGCTGACATTGGTGAACAGCACGCTGTTTTCCACCATGCCTTCGATCACGCAGCCCTGATTGACATAAGCCCGGCGAAGCTTCGCCTGTCTGCCGATGAAATGAGGCACCGTGGAGATGTCTTCGGTATAGATCTTCCATGACGGATCGCTGAGATCGAGCGGATCATCGGGATCGATCAGATCCATGTTTGCCTCCCACAGAGAATCCACCGTACCAACATCTTTCCAATATCCCTCAAAGCGCCAGGCGAACAGCCGGCGTCCCTCCGCCAGCATGGATGGAATGATGTCTTTTCCGAAATCATGGCTGGAACGCTCATCTTTCATGTCCGCGCTCAATATCCTGCGCAGCTGCTTCCAGTTAAAGATATAGATGCCCATCGAAGCCAGGTTGCTCTTTGGCTGCGCCGGCTTTTCCTCAAACTCGATGATGCGCGCCTCTTCATCCGTATTCATGATGCCGAAGCGGCTCGCTTCCTTCATCGGCACCGGCAGCACCGCGATCGTCGCATCTGCCTCATGTGCGCGGTGGAATGCCAGCATCTTCGAATAATCCATCTTATAGATGTGATCGCCCGAGAGGATGAGCACATAGTCCGGGTCCTGATTATCGATAAAATCGATGTTCTGAGAGATCGCATCCGCCGTTCCGCGGTATTCCGCAAAGGCCGCATCCTCTTTCTCGCGCGGAGGGAGCACATAGACGCCGCTGTCATTGGAATCCAGTCCCCAGCGCTGTCCGGCTGCCGCATACGAGTTGAGCAGCACGCTCTCATACTGCGTCAGGACGCCGACCACATCGATGCCGGAATTGGCGCAGTTGCTCAGGGGAAAATCGATGATGCGGTACTTCCCGCCGAAATACACGGCAGGCTTGGCAATCTTCTTCGTCAGCTCATACAGGCGTGTTCCGCGTCCGCCTGCAAGGATCATTGCGATCATCTTGTTCTTTTTCATGTTGACCACCCTTCATTCTGAATGCATCGCTAATGCCATTTACGCTATTATCGGGCAGACAGCCGGAACGATACGCCAAAAACCATGCGCCTTCCGCACTGCCGGTTTTGTCAAAAATGATATTCGCAGGACATCCGCATCCATCAGCCTGATCGATCATTATTATCCCTCATCCGTCCTGCGTGTGTTGATCTTGTTCTTTTCATCATTATACAATTTGTTTCATGATCTTTTCAGTCTGTTTTTCATCGATCGCTCATGTTATAATAGATGATATGTCAGAGGTGATCATATGGCCATTGAACTAGTAAGAGAATACCTGAAAGCATACGGAAGAGATCAGGACATCATCGAGCTGGATACGTCCAGCGCAACGGTGGAGCTTGCCGCACAGGCGCTGGGCACCGGTCCTGAGCGCATCGCCAAGACGCTCTCCTTCATGGGACGCGACCATGCCCTTCTCGTCGTCTGCGCCGGCGACTGCAAGATCGACAATCATAAGTTCAAAGAGACCTTCCACGTCAAGGCGCGCATGCTGAAGGCGGACGAAGTGGAGAAGTACACCAACCATGCGGTGGGCGGCGTCTGCCCTTTTGCCGTACCGGAAGAGACACCCGTCTATCTGGATGTCTCCCTGAAGCGCTTCCCCTGGATCTATCCTGCCTGCGGCAGCGCCAATTCCGCCATCAAGCTGAGCAATGAGGAGCTGCAGGCCCTGGTGCCCGGCGCACGATGGGTCGATGTCTGTAAGATCTGAGCCTGCGATACGCAGGCTCTTCTGTTATATAGAATAAGGAGCGAAAAATATGGTGAATTCTGTCATCACCAGCATCAAGATCCGCTGGGAAGACATTGCGAGCGACAGCTGGCTGCGCCAGATCCCGGCGCTGCATGATCTGGAGCATCTTGCCTTGCCCAGAAGGCTGACCATCTTCACCGGCGAAAACGGCAGCGGGAAATCAACATTGCTGGAGGCCATGGCCATCGCATCCGGCTTCAATCCGGAAGGCGGCACCCGCAACTATCATTTCGCTACGCGGGACTCCCATTCTTCCTTGCATGAGGCGCTCACGCTCGTCCGCCGGCCGCCCATGCTGCGCGGCGGCTATTTCCTGCGCGCCGAGAGCTTCTATCAGACAGCCACCATGGAGGAGGCTTACGCAGATGCGCAGCACCCCTCAAAAAAGTATCATGAACGATCGCACGGAGAAAGCTTTCTGGCGCTGGCAGACGATCATTTCGGCCGTCCCGGCTTATTTTTCCTGGATGAGCCTGAGGCTGCTTTATCCTGGCAGCATCAGCTCACGCTGGCGTTCATGATCAGCGAAAGCCTCGCTTTGGGCTCACAGTTCATCATCGCCACCCATTCCCCGCTGCTCATGTCCATTCCCGATGCCTGCCTGCTTCACTTTGGCCCGGATGGCATCTCTCCATGCACCGTGGAAGAGACAGAAAGCTGGCAGATCATGACGCTGCTCGTCAGTCACCGGGATCAACTGTTCAACCATCTGCTGAACAAAACAGAAAAATAAAAAGAACCCCTTTTGGATTCTTCTCACGAATCGGTCATCTTAACCACTCTGCGATGACCGCGCTGATTCCGTTTCAGCCATTTCTCGGCAGCCTGTTCATCTTTCAGTCTAGTAATGATCGCGTTCGGGCAGGAGGCCAGCAGTCTCTGCACGTCTGCTGTCGTGCCTTTGATGAGCCTGATTTCCCGCCGCAGTTTGATTCCGTAAATATACTCTCGTCCCGGCTGCATGTCATCACTCCTCTTTTTCATTGTAATACAAAACGGAATTTTTGTCACAACGATTCCGTTTTATTTTACGGTTCTGATCACATGATTGCCGGTTTTTCCCGTTTATTTCACGATTCTGCCATTCTTTTGTTATTTGCGTAAGAACCGACCGCAGTGGCGACCACTTCTCCGTCCTTCAGCCTGGCCGTCGCCCTGGTCATGATCATGCGGCTGCCGCTGTGATCACAGACTGCATCGATCCACAATTCATCCCCTGTTTCGCTTCCTTTGACGAAGTTCACCGACATCTGGATCGTCGGCGTGAACGCCGCCTCGCTGTATGTGTAGGCAGCGCCGCCCATGGCCATGTCCAGCAAGGTGCACAGGATCCCGCCATGCGTGCGGCCCACCGGATTCATCTCCCAGCCGCGCAAGGGAAACTTCAATGTCATGGTCCGTGTCTGCTCATCCATGCGCACCAGTTCCATCTCCACCATCGCGTTGATCGTGCCTTCGGCCCGGGTGCGCAGCGAGATGAACTGCGCAGCACGCTGTTTTGCTCTGCTCATCATTCTCCTCCTCTCCAAGAGAAAAGGCAGTCCATGCGGACTGCCGCGCTTTCTGCTCATTCGTTATTCTGACAGACGGTTCATCAACGGAAACTGCGCTAAGCGCAGTTCTCTTCCAATTACATCAGCTTCTTGATCGCGGAGACCCATGACTGATACTTATCGCACAGCGTTTTCAGCACTTCTTCTCCCTTTGGTTCCAGGTGATAATACACGCGCATTCTGCGGCCCTCGATCCTGTCGGTCCCCGTGATGCATCCGTCATTGACCAGACGGTACAGCACCGGATACAGCGTGCCGAGGTTCATGTCGATGATGCCGTCAGTCTGTTCTTTCATGTAATTGGCGATCTCATAACCGTAACAATCCTGCTTTTTCAGAACAAGCAGAACCAGCATTTCCATCTTAAAGAAAGCATTTTCTTTTGACATAATTCAACCTACCTTTCGCCTATGCGAATAAAATACCATATTTTTGTAAAAATCGGAAGGGCAGACGGATATTTTTTCACAAAAAAATCATATTGATACAAAATGCTAGGCATATTTCTATATTTTTCCTGATTGCTCCCGCTGCGCATCCTCACGCTGCAAGATCTCCAGTTCCTCGATGTCCGCAAAGGCGATCGCCGTCCCATCCGCCATCACGATGACCCGCTTTTCCTGATCGATCCGGCGCACCTTTCCCTGCAGGATGCAGACGCTTCCGCCTTGTCCCTGCCGATCCGCGAGAAAATAGGTCACCCGGGCAGCGGGGCCTTCGCATCGGCACAGCTGTCTCATGACCAGATCGAGATGCGCCTGATGATCCGGCGCCAGCGTCTTGCGCGTCTCCCGGTATCTGGCGCTGCTTGCGATGATCTCCTGATATCCGCTCAATGCCGAAAAAGGGGCAAACTGCGCGGCACGATCACGCATGGACATGCGCGAATGGCGAGAGATAGGCCGGGGGAGCTTAAGCATATCGGCATGATCGCGGCGGCTCATGCCTGATGCCCTCCGATCGTCTCGTTCCTCTCCTTCGCCTTTGCACCATCCTCCAGATCCATTCCCCTGAGCAGCGCATTCTTCCCATACTTTTTCTTGATGGCCAGGGTCACCTCCTGCAGCTTCTTCTCTTTGTCCAGCATCTTTCGTTCTTTTTCATATTCCTGCTGTGCCTGCTGCACATCCGTGAACAGATCGCCCTGTTCAACGCGCGGCGTCTGCAGATCGCTGACGACATCGGCCGCCGTCAGCGTGATCCTGCGCACGGACAAGGATGGATCGCTGATGCGCGCATACAGCGCCAGCAGCGCTTCACGGATCTGCATGGATGAAGAAGTCGGCCATTTCAGCCGCGCCTTCCCATGCGCATGGCGAGGAACCTTGCGCCCATAACGGTCGATATGCGTCTCCCCGCGGTATCCGCGTTTCACATCGGCGCTGTCATATCCGATATCCAGGATGATCTGATCGCTGACCAGCCGCTTTTCCACCAGATTCAGCGCCAGCTGGTCTGCCATCTCCTTCAGCACGAGCGCCGCTTTGTCATACGTATATGGCTCGCTGAGCACCTGTCCCATGCCGATGCTGTGATGCGCCGGCTGATAGGCGCGGATATCCTGGATGGTGCATGGTTCATATCCCCACGCGTGATCGATCAGCAGCTCAGCATTCACGCCGAACAGCTCATACAGCAGTTCTTCATTATGCCGCTCTTCCGCTTTGCCCAGTGAACAGCGGGCGACATCTCCCATGGTATGCATTCCGGCCTGTGCCAGACGGCGCGCGGTCCCTGCGCCTACACGCCAGAAATCCGTGATGGGCTCATGCGCCCACAGCGCCTGCCGATAGCTCATCTCATCCAGCTCGGCGATGCGCACGCCGTCTTCATCGGGCGGGCTGTGCTTGGCCATGATGTCCATCGCCACCTTGCACAGATACAGGTTGGTGCCGATGCCGGCCGTGGCCGTGATGCCGGTCGTCTTGCGGACATCGCGGATGATCGCGGCCGTCAGCTCTCTGGCGCTCATCTGATATGTACGCAGATATCCGCTCACATCCATGAACACCTCATCAATCGAATAGACATGGATATCCTCGGCAGCCACATACTTCAGATAGATCTCATAGATCTGCTTGCTGTATGCCATGTAAAACGCCATGCGCGGCTGCGCGACGATATAAGAGAGCGCCAGCACAGGATCCTTGCTGAGCGCATCATCCGCATAAGATTCCCCGCTCAGATAGCCAAGCGGAGAACGCCGTTCACGGTCCCGGTTGATCTCCTTCACCTTCTGGACGACTTCGAAAAGACGGGGACGGCCGGGAATGCCATACTGCTTCAGCGAAGGAGAGACCGCCAGGCAGATTGTCTTCTCGCTGCGCCGCTCATCCGCCACCACCAGATTTGTGTTGAGCGGATCAAGGCCGCGTTCCACACATTCCACCGAAGCATAAAAAGACTTCAGGTCGATGGCCACATAGCTCTTTTCCCGTGTCATTTCTCATCCAGCAATGAAGTGCCGTACGAATTGTCGATGGCGCACAGCCATTTCTGATCGATCCGGCGGAAGACATAGGTCGCACGCCGCTCCATGCTGTAAGCAGAAGCCTCCTTGTTGTCCGCATCCAGCAGCGTCTGTGACAGCACCAGCACGGTATCTCCTGCCTCCAGCATCACCATATTGCCCTGTGCAGGCACGATGCTGTGCTGAAAGTATGCGGCGATCCGGACAAACGCCGCGCGGATGGCCGCTTTGCCCTGCGCCAGCCGTCCAGGGCTGATGACCAGCACCGCGTCATCGGTGTAAAAGTCCATCAGATCGTCAAAGCGCTCTTCACGGATGGCCCGGTCCGCCTCCGCGATCAGCGTTCTGATTTCTTCATTCATGCAGATCCTCCTTTCCTTCATGCCTGTTCAGGCCGGATGCCGTCCCTGACCAGGACATCCAAGCGCTGAATCGGCCGTTTGGGTTAATCATACACTATTCCCCGCCGTCGGGCAATCCGTTCTTCTCCCCCTCATCCATGACCAAAAGTCATATCATGATATGCGTTTTAACCATTTGCCAACCAGCGCGCTGCTCTGTATCATAAAAGCATGAACACGAGAAAGGATGAGACAAATGGATGAACTGAAGATGACCAGCGAATGGGACAAGGTGTTCCCCAAAAGCGACAGCGTGGATCACGACAAGATCACGTTCCACAACCGCTATGGCATCACGCTGGCGGCAGACCGCTATCTGCCGAAGACACGCGAGGGCAGGATGCCGGCCATCGCGGTATGCGGCCCCTTCGGTGCGGTGAAAGAGCAGGCGTCCGGCCTGTATGCGCAGAAGCTGGCCGAGATGGGCTTTCTGACGATCGCGTTCGATCCTTCCTATACCGGAGAAAGCGGCGGCATGCCCCGCGATGTGGCCTCCCCGGACATCAACACCGAGGATTTCTGCGCGGCCGTCGATTACCTGAGCACATGCGAAGAAGCAGATCCTGAGCGCATCGGGATCTTAGGCATCTGCGGATGGGGCGGGATGGCGCTCAACGCGGCTGCCATCGATACCCGCATCAAGGCCACCGTCACTTCGACGATGTATGACATGAGCCGGGTGAATGCCCGCGGCTATTTCGACGCGATGCAGGCGGATGAACGCTTCGCCGCCAGACAGGCGATGAACGCACAGCGGACCGAAGATTACCGCAGCGGATCGGCAGCCAAGGCCGGCGGCGTCATCGACCCGCTGCCTGAAGACGCGCCGTTCTATGTGAAGGACTATCACGATTATTATAAGACGCCGCGCGGCTATCATGCCCGTTCGCTCAATTCCAATCAGGGCTGGAACGTCACCTCCGCGCTCTCTTTCATGAACATGCCGATCCTCGCCTACAGCGATGAGATCCGCAGCGCGGTGCTGATGATCCATGGGGAAAACGCGCATTCCTGCTATTTCTCCAAGGACGCCTTTGCCCGGCTGAGCGGCGACAACAAAACGCTGATGATCATTCCCGGAGCTGTCCATACCGATCTGTATGACCGCATGGACATCATCCCGTTTGACCAGATCAGCAGCTTCTTCCGCACGCATCTGCGATAAACCAACGATGACCGGCCCAGATGAGCCGGTCATTGTCATTCAAAGTAAAACAGATCCTCAAATTTCCGATCCAGGGCGATGCAAAGGATCAGCGCGAGCTTGGCCGTGGGGTTGAACTGTCCGGTCTCGATGGAGCTGATCGTATTCCGGGACACGCCGACCATCGCCGCAAGCTGCGCCTGTGAAAGCTTCTTCTCTGCCCGGGCTTCCTTGAGCCGGTTTTTGAGCACCAGCGTCTCATCCATGTCCGTTTCCCTCTCTCATCCATCTCACCGTCATCACCTTGCCTTGTGTTAAGTATAAACCAAATCCGCAAACATGACAAATTTACGCATATTTGCGGGCGGTGATCCATACCGCTGCAAGCATCACCAGCATCGCTGCCGTCAGCACATGGCGATGCAGCGCAAGCCATGCGCCCTCTGCCCCGAGAAGCAGCGAGATCAGCAGCGCGGCAGGTTCTGCGATGGCTAACGCCATCATGGATCCTTTCAGCACGGCGCACACCAACAGCCAGTTGGCGTTGTTCAGCGCCGTATTGCCCAGATGGATCCGCAGGATGCCCTGTGTCACGAAGCTGATGCGGTGCTCATCATAATAGGAAGGCAGCAGCTCCCGCGCAAAGAACACCAGCCATGCCGCACAGCCAAGCATCACCATCCCTGCCATAGCCGGCTCCCCCAGCTGCCTCACCGGCGCACCCGCGCACAGACAGGCGATCCAAAGCGACAGCGATAGGCCAAGCGTGATCCAGAAGCTGATCCGCCGGCGACTGCGCTGGCGCTGTGTCATCATCCTCACCGTGCCTGAAAGCTGCTGCGCCGGTTCCCTGGAGCCGTTCAGCAGCTCGTTGACGCTGACACCCAGGCATCGGGCCAGCGGCATCAGCAGGGCCACGCTGGGCAGGCTTTCCCCGCGCTCCCATTTGCTGACCGCCTTGTCCGAGACATACAGACGCTCGGCCAGCTGACGCTGAGTCAGCTGCTGCTCACGGCGCAGACAGGCGATAAACTGTCCGACTTTCTCATTGCTGATCTGATCCATCATCCATCCCTCCTGCCTTCCATTGTAAGAAAGCGCGCCGCAAAGTCAATCTACCGTCAGTAGAATCCGCCGCTGACAGGGAAACGCGCTGATCCCTCAGCGCAGATCACGCTGAAATCACGATATAGTATTCTGGCTTCTGTTCAAGACAGCCATGCGCGTACAGCCGCTGATGCAGCAGCCGCAGAAACTCACGCTCCAAAGGGACAAGCTTTCCCGAATCATCAAAAAGCCCCATTTCCAGCAGGATCTTAAAGATTTCCGCATTGATGACAAGCGGATCATATATGCTGTTGCTCAAGTCCATCACCTCGACACCATAGCAGCACATTGATACGATGATACCGATAATGAAGCAGGTTTTCTTCCATACAATAAAATCATGAAGAATTCTTATAAAAGCGACTATGTGGACTACTCTCCTTTCTGGCAGCTTCTGGAGCAGAAAAGGATCACACAGTACCAGCTCATCAACCAGTTCAACGTCAATTCCAGAACGCTGTCCAAACTGAGGAAGGGCGGCAATCTCAACATTTACACCATTTCCGACCTCTGCCATATCCTGAACTGTGAGATCGAAGATATCGTCCGCATACCAGAAAAGCGAAACATCGCCAAGAAACAACGATGCATCACTCCCACATCTGTGATCAGGCACAAGTAAAATCCCCGCCGGCTGCTGTTCAGCTAACGGGAATTTTCATTGAAGGGCTGCACGCTTTTCGCTACAGCAAGCCTTTACCCCATTTGTCTCAATTATCCTTCACATACCTGGACCAGCTTCTCACGCTCTGCTTCATGCCTTCCACATCCAGCACGCCCAGCGCAAAGCCTTTTCTGACCAGTTCGGCAGGGATATATTCATCATATTTCTCAAAGTTTGGAACTTCATTGGGATAGACGAGCTCAAGGGGATCGAAGTCCTGTTCTGCCTCTTCCGCCATGATCCGATAAAAGTCAGACGCGCTGACCTTCATGGTGAATTGCAGATAATAAGGCCTGAGGGAATCTAGCCCCTTCAAGCCCAGCCGCTGTTTGCAGCGGATCTTCAACATCCGCTCCAAAGCGAGGAAAGCGTAGCTGCCCAGCCAGGGAAACAGCGCCCACATGTTCCCGCCCAGATGAACGAGCGGATGATCGCGCATGCCGGATTTCGCAAAGCTTTCCCTGGCTTCCTGCAATCGGCACACCGCATGCCGCATCAGGTATGGATAGCTGTTCTGTTCCTTCAGCACACCATACATCCGCTCCAGGATGCGGGTGTGGATATCGCCGGCGACATCGCCGAAATAAGCCGGGATATTGCCTTTGACCAGCGTGCAGCATACTTCGCGGCGGCGATGATCCACTTCCTCCACGACCCAGACGCGGCCGGCAATGGCGATCTTGTCGCCGATCGGCGGCGGTTTGACGATGGTGCCCAGCTCTTCAGCACCGGCGCGCACGGCATATTCGACATTTTCCTGAAAGACCGCGTAAAACTTGTAATTATTGACGATACGCTCTCCTTCCAGGCCGACGATGAGCCCGCCGTTCTCGGTCTGGTCGATATGGCCGATCTTGATCAGATGCCGCAGCAAGATCCGATAATCATCCTGCGTGATCAGATGAAAGCTGGACAGCGTCAAGACGCGCGTAGCCAGCTCTGCCGGCGTCATCTCTCCGCAGGAAGCCAGCGTGCTCATCGTCTGATGATACAGCAGGCTGTAAGGCAAGCGCTGTGTGCGCGGAGGCTCTACGAACCGCTCCTCGATGTACAGCTGCACCAGCGCGATGCCCTGGATCAGATACCAGGGGATGAGCTGCGGCAGCATCGCCCGGGGCTCAGGATGATCCTCACGCATGACGAACCACATCTCACAGGGATCGCCGCGGCGGCCGGTGCGGCCCATGCGCTGCAAGAATCCGGACACGGTAAAAGGCGCGTCGACCTGAAATGCGCGCTCCAGCCTGCCGATGTCGATGCCCAGCTCCAGCGTGGCAGTGGCACAGACCGAAAGCAGCGAATCATCATCTTTCATCTCTTCTTCTGCGCTTTCCCGATATGAAGCGGACAAGTTGCCATGGTGGATGAGAAAGCGGTCCGGCTCATGATTGGCCTCGCAGTATTGACGCAGGCTCTGACAGAGCGCTTCACATTCTTCACGGGAATTGGTAAAGATCAGGCATTTCCTGCCGCGGGTATGTTCGAAGATATATCCGATGCCTGGATCAGCGGCCTTGGGCGCCGTATCGCTCGCTTCCTCCAATACCGGCGCTGCATCGATGAGCTGCCGGCCTTCATCAGCCTGCGGGCCACTGTTGAAGAAATGTTCCATGGATAAGCGCCACACTTCCCGTCCGCCCTCGATGCGCGGGATGAGCGTCCTTCGCCCGCTGCCTGCGCCCAGGAAACGGCCGGCTTCCTCAGGATTGCCGATCGTCGCCGACAGTCCGATGCGCCTGGGCCGGCAATCCGCCAGCCTGCACATACGCTCGATCAGACAGAACGTCTGCATGCCCCGATCGCCCCGCAGCAGCGAATGGACCTCGTCGATGACGATGAAGCGCAGATCGCCAAACAGCGAAGGGATCTCCATATGCTTGTTGATCATCAGCGACTCCAGCGACTCCGGTGTGATCTGCAAGATGCCGGAAGGCTTGCGCAGCAGCCTGCGCTTTTGGGCGTGAGACACATCCCCATGCCAGCGCGTCACCTGGATCCCGGCTTCCTCGCACAGCTCGCTCAGCCGTCCGAACTGATCGTTGATGAGCGCCTTCAGGGGAGCGATGTATAAGACGCCAACGCTGTGGGGCGGATCTTCATCGAGCAAGGTCAGGATGGGAAAAAAGGCTGCTTCGGTCTTGCCGGAAGCGGTGGATGCCGTCAACAGCACATTGTCATCTGTGTTGAATATCGCTTCCGCGGCGGCATTCTGCACGCTGCGCAGCGCCTGCCAGCCGCTTTGGTAGATGTAGTCCTGGATGAACGGCGCATAGCGCGTGAAGACATTCATATGGTGAACTCCGCAAAGGCCTGGTCTGCTTCATCGGAAACCGCCTCTGATCTCGCATAAGCGAAGTCTTCCGAATCCAGCAGATCATCCATGGTCCGGGCCGGATCCTGATATAACAGATCCAAAAGCTCGATGAAATCACGGATCACCTCACGGGGCGTGATGTGCTGATCCGCGCCGATCCGTCCGTATTCCAGCTTGATGAAGCGGGCGAGATCCGTTGTGCTGAGCTTGCGCGTATAGCCATACAGACCGCCATGCATGTCTGCGAGCTTTTCGCACAGCACCAGCATTTCCTCCGGCTGCAGCGGCTCCAGATGGATGACCGGCGCCAGCAGATCCCTGGTGCCCGGCTTGGAGAATTTGCCTTCAGCCAGACGGGAACGCAATGCCTCATAGCTGTATATGCCCCGGCGGCGGTCTTCGATGGCCTGCGGCGTCGAGCCCATGATGATGCCCAGATACTGCGCCTTGCCTTGCAAAGTGTCATTATACATGGTGAGCAGCTTCTCATAATTATACTGTCTGGTGATGGCATTGGGGATCTTGTAAAGATTGACGAGCTCATCGATCATGATCATCATGCCCGCATAGCCGGCATGACGGAAGAAGACGGCAAAGAGCTTCAGATAATCATACCAGTCATCATCCGTGATGAGGATATTGACCCCAAGCTCTTCCTTTGCTTCCCGCTTCAGCGCATATTCGCCGCGGAACCAGCGGACGACCTTCGCCTTCGTCTCATCATCGCCTTCCAGATACGCGTGGTAATAGCGTGAAAGCAGCCGTGCAAACTCAAAGCCATGCACCATTTCGCTGATGGCCGAGGTGACCGCATAGATCTTCTGATCCACGGCCTGCGTCAGCGCGGCATCGCCAGGCGTCAGCCCTGTTTCGCGCACAGCTTCGCTCTGCACACCGCTGATCCAGCGATCCAGCACGAGCGTCAGGGCGCCGCCTTCCGGCCTCGTCTTCGTCGACAGATTGCTGATCAGTTCCCGATAGGTCGCCAGGCCCTGTCCTCTGCTTCCCTGCAGACGGCGCTCCGGCGAAAGATCGGCGTCAGCGACGATGAAGCCGCGGTCCATGACATAGTTGCGGATCGTCTGGATCAGAAAGCTCTTTCCTGACCCATAACGGCCGACGATGAAGCGGAATGACGCGCCGCCCTCCGCGATGATATCCACATCGTGAAGCAATGCTTCGATCTCATTTTTCCTGCCCACCGCGATATACGGCAGACCGATGCGGGGAACGACTCCGCCCTTCAGTGAATTCAGGATCGTCTGCGCGATCCGTCTGGGCACTTTGCGTTCATTCTTATTCATCCTTATTGCCTCCCAACATTTGCAAGATCTCCTCCTGGTAGTCTTCCACGGCCAGCAGCACGTCTCCGTCGCAGTCGAGGACATTGTCCCCGAACACATCGAACAAAGCCTCATTGATCGTATCGGCCACCACTGCGGGCATCAGATGGTTTGCCTTGATCAGCGCCGCAGGCGGATCGCCATGAGCCAGCATCCGCAGGATCTGCGTATGCAGCGTATCCAGGCCCTGGACCATATCCGGCTGCGTTTCCGACGCCGCAGTGTCCGCAGCCGCGATCTCTTCCTCTTCCAGCTCCTCTTCGATCAACAGACTGTCCCTGGTCTGCATCGCGTCCAAGCGAATCTGTTCCAGCTCAGAGAGATCGATCGTGACTGCCGGCCGGGACGCCTGCCGCCAAGCATGGATGGCCGCCTGTGCCAAAGGCGTCGCCCATGCTTCATCCGCTTTCTGGCGCAGATAATGATTGGTCTTCAGCTCACGGCGGAACAAACGGTCCGCCTCGTGCAGGAGCGCCTGCAGCCGGCGCTGATCGAAATACAGGTGGTCATAACGCTTTTCATACCAGACACCATTGCGGCAATGAAACGAACGGCATGCATCCCAGACCACATCTGCGTCCGGATGCCGCTGTTCTTCCCAATAGACCGCGTTAGCCAGCGGATGCCACAAAAACGTCTTCTGCTCACCGAAGCATGCGGTGAACATGTCCTTTCCTTCGATCACGCTGGTCTTCGCCGCATGGCGCCAGAGTTCCGCGAACAGCCGCTGTCCCTGTTCCCGCGCTTTCGTGATGACCGGTGAGCTCTCCAGCTTCTTTCCCCCAAAGACACAGAGCGCAGAAAAGATCTCCTCATCCGCAGCCTCTTCAGGATGGCGCAATGCCGCAAGGGCATCATCTTTAGCCATGAGCGAAGGATCCATGTACTGACGGGCCAGTGCCGAAGAGACGCCGTGCAGCACTGCATGCCCCATCATCCAGCGATGCAGGTTGCCGCGCATCTTCTGATCACCGATTCCGGAATCAAGGAAACCGACCTCAAATTCCCGCATCCTCCTCAGCGTTTCTTCCGGCGAACGAACGCCGATGCCATTGAGCAGCTCATAGACATACAAATACGCAAACGACGTCGTGATCGGATGAAACACCCCTTTGCGCACCTGTGTCCGCCAGGTAAAATAGCCGCGCAGCTGCCGGACATTCAAGTCATGATAAGTCGGAAAATACCGGCGGAACGCGCCGGTCCATGGCACATCGTCCTCATAGTCTTCCATCCATTTGCCTTGCCGGTAAAAGTTGCGGCACTTTTGGGAAAAAGAGCCTCCCTCATATTCATACAGATCGAGCATCGCTTCGATCTTTTCCGGGATATCCACGCTGCTCTGCCTGCCGGCAAAAGCCGGCATGACAGGCTCGATGACCACCGTTTTTCTTGGCGCATTGTCCAGCACGATGGTGCAGCCTTGCCATCCATCCCCGCGCAATGCCCGCTCAAAGAGCCGGAAGACGACATCCGGATCAGTGCGATCATCAAAGGCAACGCCTACCCACCTCGGTCCTCTCATATGGAAAGGCAGCGAGAGGAAGGACAGTGGCAGCTCAGCGAGCACCTCGCGCCCGCATTTGATGTCACAGCGCTGGATCTCGCTGCCGCTCTCCCCGTCCCACTGCCGCATCAGCAGAGCCGCCCATTTTCCTGTCTTTGGATCTGCCAGCACGGACAGACCAGGCAGTTCAGGCCACTTGTGCTGTTCCTGGATCTGATATTTTTCCTTGGCATATGCCGTCAGCTCTGACAGTTCCAAAGCGTCACCTCCCTGCTCATCAAAAGAAAGGCCCTCCATTCGGGCATGTTCACGGTCGTTTGTGTTCTCAATTCAGGCATAGTATAATTCCCTTACCTGCATACGTCAAGGAGAAATCAGGTGAGCTATATGACATCATTTTCATTGCAGCACAAAACGGTGCGTGTATGGCCTGGCACGGCGCAAGCGTGTCCCATCATCTATTTCCACGCGTTTGAAGAGATCAGCGAACCGCTGCTTCAGCAGCTGAGCGACGCGCACTATCCGCAAGCCACGCTGGTCATCATCAGCGATCTGGACTGGAACCGCGATATGGTCCCCTGGAACATCCCGCAAAGCGATGCCTTCCATGGCGGAGCCGATGCTTATCTGCGGCTGCTCATTTCCCGCATCATCCCCGAAGCAGAGAAGACCCTCAGCACTAGACCGCTTTGGCGCGGCATCGCCGGCTATTCCCTGGCCGGACTGTTTGCTCTCTACGCCCTGTATCAAAGCGACGCGTTCAGCCGCGCCGCCAGCATATCCGGCTCCCTGTGGTTTCCCGGCATCAAAGAATACTGCCTGTCCCACGAACCGAGACGCACACCGGACCATCTGTATTTCTCATTAGGCAATAAAGAGCATAAGACGAGAAACAAGATGATCCGCTGTGTCCGGGAAAATACCGAAGCGATCGTCGATCATGCCCGTAAACAGGGAATCGACACCACATTCCAGCTGAATCCCGGCAGCCATTATACCGATGTCATCAAACGCTGCGCCGATGGCATCCAGTGGCTGCTGGAGCGATGACAAAAGCCATCTGTGTAGTTACGGATTTCTTTATTTATCTTGACTTCCAAATGAAAAGCACCTCCTGGACATTAAAAAATCGCCACCTGCAGTCAAATGACGATTTTCATTCTTTATATTCTGTTGTCAGCGGATGAGCCATCCGTAATCCTGCCTGCAATCCACCACATAATCCGCATAGACGGTATCATCTATGATTTGAAAGATTATCATATAGCGTTTTTCAAACAAGATAAATCGGTAGGCATGTTTAGGGATATATTCCCCTGAAAGCCACGGGCATCTCTGGGGCATTGTTTCCAGTGAGTTTGCCGCCTTTTCAAATTCCACAGTCAGCTTTTCCGCTGCTTCTGGACTGACCTGCGCCAAAAAAGCGGCATGGAAAACAAGCATCTGCGTCGCCTGCTCTGATACAATGACACGGTATTTACTCTGATTTTCCATGACCCGTCGCCTCCTTGATTACGCTGCGCATCATGGCTGCGACTTCATCGACAGAATAACCTTTGCTTCCGTGCATCCTGTCCTCCTCAACCGCAAGCAGTTCCTCACGGAGCTTCAGCATCTTCTCCCTGCGGTTGTAGGTTTCAATATCCATAACGACTAAATCTCCCTCGCCATTCTTGGTAAGGAATACCGGCTCTGCGGTCTTTCTGCACAATTCTGCAATCTCGTTGTAATTCTGGCGGATTGCTGCAGATGGACGAATATTCATAGCCACACCTCCCTTTTATATTTGATAGCAGTATCCTAACTATATTATGCCCATTTCATGCTACCTAGTCAATATGCGCAGAAAAATTCACCACTGAAGTGAAAAAGTAAACGCAACGCTAAGTGAGCCGAAATTGCATTTAGTCTCCACGAACTGCAAGTTGCATTTACTCTTCCTGCGCGTATCATTATCTTTGTCCAGATCTGGATGCCTCGCTTTGATCGGGGGGGGGGTATCTTTTATGGCTTCTTCTGAACAGAATCTTCATATTACCCTTGATGAACGCAAGATCATCGAGACCGGCATCCATAACGGCTCTACCAGGACCATCCTTTATTGCTTCCACTTTCTCCGCTGTTGGATGTTTCAATTCTTCTACCGCATTAGGGGCATCATACATTGGCAAGCCCAAACTTCTCCTTACCTCCGCTATATAAGCAGTATGTACCTTGAAGCCATATTTATCTTCTATGTATTCCTTTATCATTTTGTAAGCAACTCGCTCTTTCAGCTTATACGTCTCGGCTCATTTAGCGATATCATCAAGCGGCACTTTGCCCTCTACCTTGCCAAATTACACTTTTACGCTGATTGTGCTGTCAGGTTTTTGTGGGAAAGCAGTACTACCGTCTCAGCATGAATACCATTATCCAAACCAATACTTAAATCATTTTCAATAATTGGCAGCTTAAACCTAATAAATATAAGTCACTGACCATTAACTGTTTCTGTTCTCCATTTGTGCAACGACCGTTGCCTTTTTCTATCAATTTTGCTGTTATTCCAATTCTCTTTCTATTTCTTCAATAGAAGGCAAGCTACTCTTAAACTCTTCTGGTAAAGATTTCGTAAGTTGATTTTGCCATTCTGCAACACTAATCGGGTTCTGATAACCAAATAAAGAATATTCCACTAGGCTGCTTAGCATTCTCAAACTTCGGTTTATTATAGTTCTCACGTTCAATGATACCACATTTCTGTTTTTCCTGTGCAATATACAAGTTGCTGACTTTAAATCCGCTTTGCTCCAGAACATACTCCTTGATTTCCTCATAGGTTGCTTTGCTCTCTGCAACCGTCAAATCAAGCTCGCTTATTTTCGAACGTCTATATTCTGTTTTGTATGAAGTTTGGAAAGCAAAGCCACCGTCTCGGCGTGAGTACCAAATTAGAACATATCCCCACAAAATTGCGGAAATATGGACAATATTTATACAGGACTAATACTGCTTGTGGATCCCTTTTCCCAAAAAATATAAGTTCCATCAACTTTGCACCGCCTTGATGTAAAATCTTATCTCTTACATAGATAAAAATTTGTACTTACTCAAGTTCAATGTCCTCATTCACTTTTTTATTAATATCAACTCTTGTTTGAACATCTATCTTATTAACCAACCATCCATTCAAAGTGCAATTCCTGATAAACTCATCAATTCTATTAACATCGTTGATTTCTTTTAACGTAACAACAACACCAAAACGAATACCCATTCCATCCTTAGGGTCCAGCCTGTTATTTGTTTTTATTTCCATTCCCCAATTTTTATTGTCATACATCTTTTTAGGTTTCATCCTATTTTTGGGCGTTTCCGCAACATATTTTACATTATCCCATTTTCTAAACCTCTCTCTCGCTTCACCCTCTAAAAGGAAAAATTGCTCATTTTCCAGTACAACATCTTGATTCTGCTTATCCCCCTTAATATCTTCTATTTTCCCCTTATTATTAATTCTGCCAAAATGTAAATTAAGTTCTGTATTTGTATAATCAACTCCTTGTGTTCTATCACACATAGGGAAATAACACATCGTTGCTCTTGCAATATACGGATATTTACCATCCTTAATCGGAACCGGGAAATGATAATTATACGTATTCCACTTTTCACTTATATCATATACTAGAAATTTTATCTCATCTTCCTTTGTATGCACAATATCATCCATTTTTATAGGAACTATACCATGACCATATAAAGCAACTTCTTCTGGTGTAGGCTTTTCGTTCCAATCTCTTGCAGCATCAATAAGCATTGCTTTTGCAACTTCCTTATTTAATCCTAAAATATCAATCAAATAAGATAATTTTCGGGCAATCCACGGAGCCGCAAATGAAGTACCGGCAACATTTGCTTCTCCCAGTGGTTCACAAACCCTAATATACTGTTCTTCACTGCCTCCATAATAACTAACATCTGGTTTAGCAAAAAATGATAATGCTAGTCCTCTCCGTGCATATTTAGTTGATAAACCATTTTTAGTTACCGCATTCACTACCATGCTATTTATGGAATCAGCAGGAGAACCTATTTTTACAATATCCGTACTTGGTTTATTTGTTCCAGCTATAACAAAAATAATGTCGTTTTCATATTGAATTTTATCTAGTACCGCTGCCTCGGCAGAAATAAAATTATCATTAATTTCTTGATTACTTCCAAGCGAAATATTCCAAACTTTTATATCCTTATTATTTGCAATAATCTCTTTTATTTGTTTTGTAATCGTAAAAGAAGAAAATTTTGAACCTATTGCCACACCAAAATGTCGTACTCTAAATCTACCGCATCCGTCATCAAGCCAAGGATTTAGCCTTGGACCATCCACGATAATAGAATCCACCGCTGTACCATGCCGATAATCCTCCGCCGTTTTAGGAAGATTATTATCAACCATATCATGATATTCCACCCATTCGCCAAAATAAACACGTTTGTCAAATAAAGTATCTATCACACCGATAGTTGGCTCAATAGTGGGAGTCGGCATATGTAAATTGCCTTGTTGATATTCTTCTATAAAATCTTCTGGCGATAATTCTAATATATCCTCTGTTGCCATGGCAACTAGGTATGGGGCCTTTTCAAATAAAATCTCTAATTGATTTTCATCTAAAAATACTGTTTGATTATCCAATATTCTATTATTCAAAATATCAATTCCCAGATTTTTGAACAGTATTTTAGTATCTGTATGCGTGTTATACAATGTTATAATACTTTGCTTTAGTTGGCGTGTCGCCATTTCCACCTCAAAATCTTCAATATATGAAACGTCCGCAATTACTTGTTTAAAAGTAGATTTCGTTATAGAAAATTGACGAAATGGTATTCTATTTACTGTGTTTTTATCATCAAAAGCAACTTTGTCTATTCCATTTGGAAATCTAGCTTCAATTACATCGTTTGCTTTTAAAAGTAATTCCATACTATGATCTAAATCTTCAGCATCAAGAAAGTACGTAATAATGTGCTTCGTTTTTTCTTTATTAAATTTTGCCCCTACAATAGCATAATTCGAATCTTTTCCTTTAAATAATCCGGAAATCCGATTACTTTTGGCAACAATCTTATTATAATAAACGCTTATTAATATCCCCTCAAAGGGTTTCTTTTCCTGCATCCAAAATTTTTTAATTTGACCTAGCCTATCTTCTAACTTAAGCAGTTGTTCGCTTGTTACTACCTTTTTACTGTTCATAGATGCTCCGCCACCATTACCGGTTTTTGAAGCCTGAACAAACCTTTTTCCCTTTAATTCCAGTACATTATTCATCAATTTCTTCCTCCTTACTTAACTTTCTGGATACAGAACTTTTAGATTCTCCTTTAAGTTTTTCTATTTCTCTAACAGTAAAACCTTGTTCATGCAACTGTTCCACATTAGTTTCTTCTATATTGCCTATTAAAGAATTATATAGTCTTCTCAAATAATCATACTCCACTTTTGTATCACTAAATGCTAAGGAAGTTTTTATTATATTTTTTAATTCTCCCGGATAAGGAAGCTCTGACGCTGTCTTCAATATTTTTTTAAATAATCTGGTATCCCGCGAAATACCTTTAAAATATTTAACGAAAGAGGTAAAGTAGTGCTCAGCAACTTCCATCAAATCTTCTTTACTATATCTATCAAAGTTAATCACTGCATCAAAACGTCTAATCAGGGCTTTGTCGAAGTTAGCGTATAAATTTGTAGTTGCAATAATCACTATTTCTTTGTTTAAATCTGTTAATCTATCAAGTTCTCTTAAAATAGTGGAAGTAACACGCCCCATTTCACGTACATCATTTCTATTAACCCTGTCTAAAGCAATTACATCTATTTCGTCAAACAGAACAACGACTTTATTAGCGCATGGAATCCTATTTATTTCTGCAAATACACTGGCAATGTTTTTATTGGTTTGACCTAGTTTACTATCAATCAAATGTTCAAAATCAACAAGATATAAAGTTCTGTCAAGTAGTCTTGCTACTTGTTTTGCTGCTTCCGTTTTTCCACTTCCAGGTAATCCCTCAAACAAAAATTTATTTATACCGACATTATGATTTACAGCATTAATCACTCCTTTTATGTCATTAGAAATCTCTATAGGTAAATTTAGAGGCTGCAATTCTCTAATATCTATTTGTTTTAAAGATTCACTTTCAAAATCACTGGCTTGCGGAACATACAAGTTAGATTCTGCTATTAATCCCATTATATATTCTGCTAACTGATAATCACCATTAGCATCAAAATATTTAGCTATATTTACTGCTTCATTTCTAAATGCACTCTCATTTCTTTCAACATGATATTTTATCAAATTTAATATATTTTGTTTTTTCATAAGAGAACACCTCCATCATTTCATACATTATATCATATTCAGGGACAAAAATATATAGTTTTGGGACAAAAATAAAAGAAGTTACCTAGCTATAATAACCAGGTAACTTCTTAACTCAAATCATTTTAAAATGCTTCAACGCATCCTTTATTGCTTCCACTTTCTCCGCTGTTGGATGTTTCCTCGGCTGTTTCAATTCTTCTACCGCATTAGGGGCATCATACATTGGCAAGTCCAACCTTCTCCTTACCTTCGCTATATAAGCAGTATGTACCTTGAAGCCATATTTCGCTTCTATGTATTCCTTTATCATTTTGTAAACGACTCGCTCTTTCAGCTTGTACGTCTCGGCTCTTTTAGCGATATGATCAAGCGGTACTTTGCCCTCTCCCTCGCCAAGCTCCACTTTTACGCTGATTGTGCTGTCAGTTTTTTGTGGGAAAGCAGTACTACTGTTTCCACGCCGCTTGTCTGCGGGAACATGTCCACCGGCTGTACCGATACGGTCTCATAGCCCAGCTCATCAAGGATGCGCAGGTCGCGGGCCAGTGTGCCTGGATCGCAGGAAACATACACGATGCGCTGCGGCGCCATGCGGGCAATGTCTTCCAGCACGCTTTTGGCGCAGCCTTTGCGGGGCGGATCGACGCAGATGACATCTGGCTTATTGCCTTCGGCCGCTAAGCGGTCCGCATAAGCAGCCGCATCGCTGCAGATGAAATCCAGATTATCAAACGCGTTGCGCGCAGCGTTTTCTTTCGCGTTGCGTATGGCGTCCGGTACGATCTCGATGCCGGTCACCTTTGCCGCATGGCGGGCCAGGAACATGGAGATCGTGCCTACGCCGCAATACAGATCCAGCACCTGCTCATCGCCGCTGAGACCGCAGCATGCCAGCGCCTGCTCATACAGGACACGCGTCTGGATCGGGTTGACCTGGTAAAAAGACTTCGAGGAAATGCGGAAGGTGAAGCCGTCGATCTCATCTTCGATATAAGGACGCCCCGCCAGCAGGATCTCTTTTTCGCCAAGGATGACATTATCCTTGCGCTGGTTGATGTTCTGTACGACGCCTTTGATCTGCGGATGCACCTCCATCAGGGTTTCCGCCAGCTGCTTCCATCTGGCGCTTTTCATTTCCCGGGTAATCAATACGACCATGATCTCATCGCGCGCAAAAGCGTGCTTGATCAATACATGACGCAGCTGTGCCGCCATTTCCTGATCCTCCTGCAGATGCGCGCGGACGGTCCCATACACCTTGTTGATCAGATGGCTCTGGATGCAGCATTCCTCCATATCGACGATATCGTTGCTGTTGATGCGGTAAAAGCCGCTCACGGTTTCTCCCTTGACGATGCCGACAGGGATCTGTGCCTTATTGCGGTAAAAATACGGCGTGTCCATGCCGATCACCGGCAGCACTTCCAGATCGAGCCCGGCGATCCTGGTGATGACATCCTGCACCTTCTGCCGCTTGAACGCCAGCTGTTCCGGATAAGACATATGCTGCAGCTGACAGCCGCCGCAGCGCCCGGCTAACGGACAGGGCGGGATGGCGCGCGCTGCCGATTCATCCAGCAGCTCCTCCACCTTGCCAAATCCATAGGTCTTCTTCAGCTTGACCGTACGGATCATCGCCTTTTCTCCCCTGAGCAGTCCCTTCACGAAAAAGGGAAATCCATCCTTCTTGACCACGCCCATGCCGTCATGGGTATAGCTTTCACAGACACCGCTCCACAACTCGTTTTTCTTCATCCCTGCATTCACCCCGTTCACTTGTCCTATTATACACGAAAACGCGGCTGGCCACACAAAAAAAACGCCCCTTCACGCATGCGCGAAGGGGGAATCGTCTTTACTGTGCGGATCCGTTCATCACGGAATCAGCTAGTTCTTCATCTCTGGCCTGCGTCAGCACATCCATGACGCTTTCGTCGGACGCGCTCGTCTTGGTCAGACAGACATAGACCTGGTGATCAGCGGTGTGCTCATCATCGATCTGCGCGTAATTATAGACATTGATGGACAGGTCGTACATCTTTCCGCCGTCATCCTTCTGGGTAAAATAAGTGTCGATCGGCAGGATCTCGGCGATCGCATCATATGCGCTCTGCGCCGTGTTCTGCACGAGCTCCAGATCCACCTCATCCACGATGTCCTCCATATTGATGTTCACGCGCAGCGTCGCGCTCTTCAGGTTGACCTCTACGCTTTCCACATAATCGAAGGTCATCGCTTCCTGGACCTGGGTGATCTGCTCTTCGGTGATGGCCGGATTGAGATCTTCTTCTGAGAAGCGCACTCCGGTCACCGGCTCGCCTTGATTCTCCGTGGAAGTCATAACGACGACACCGACAAAGATGGTCGGAATCAGCACGACTGCGGCCGCGATCCACACGAGGATGTGATTCTGCTTCGGTTTGCCGTCTTTTGTTTTCTTGACCTTTTTTTCTTTTCTGCTCATCGCTATCACTCCTGACATGTTCTATTCTACTAGAAAACAGCTGAATTTGCTATCTTTTCTTCAATTCTTCCTGAATCAGGCGGTTGGTCATGGCCGGGTTGGCCTGCCCTTTGCTCGCCTTCATGACCTGGCCGACGAGGAAGCCTACGGCGCGGTCCTTGCCGTTCTTAAAGTCCGCGATGGACTGCGGATTGGCATCCAGCACCTGCGTGATCATCGCCAGCAGCGCGCCTTCGTCGCTCATCTGCTTCATGCCCTTTTCCTCGACGACCTTGCGCGGGTCTTTGCCCTTCATGATCTCTTCAAAGACGACCTTGGCCTGCTTCCCGCTGATCTCGCCCTTCTCGACCATGTTGATCATCTGCGCGAGCGAGGATGCCTTGCATGGGTTGTCTCTGAGCTTCAGGTTGGCCTTGTTCAGCGCCGCGGTCAGCTCGACGATGACCCAGTTGGCCGCCTTCTTGTAGGCGTCGGTCTCCTTGCATACTTCCTCAAAGAAGTCTGCCAGCTCCCTGGTGGCCACCAGGACGCCCGCATCGTAATCATTGAGGCCGAAGTCGCTCATATAGCGCGCCTTGCGCTGATCAGGAAGCTCTTCCAGGTTGTCCTGGATATCCTTTACCCACTGCGCATCCAGGCGGATCGGGAAGATGTTGGGTTCCGGGAAATACTTGTAATCGACGTTGCCTTCCTTCTTGCGCATCATGATGGTCGTCTTCTGCGTCTCATCATAGCGGCGTGTCGCCTGTTCTACCTCTCCGCCGGCTTCCAGGATCGCACGCTGGCGCTCGACCTCAGCGTCGATGGCCTTCTGCACATTGGAGATCGAGTTCAGATTCTTGATCTCTGTCTTTACGCCGAAGGTATCGCTTCCTTCCGGACGCAGGGAGATATTGACGTCGCAGCGCATGCTGCCCTCTTCCATCTTGACGTCGCTCACGCCCAGATATAACAGGATCATGCGCAGCTTTTCCACATAGGCCGCGGCTTCTTCACCGCTTCGCATATCCGGTTCGCTGACGATCTCCACCAGCGGCGTGCCGGCGCGGTTGAAGTCGATCAGCGTGCCTTCCTGGGTGTGGAACTGCTTGGCCGTATCTTCTTCCATGTGCATGCGGTTCAGCCGGATCTTCTTCTTGCCCTGGGATGTCTCGATCTCCAGCCATCCGCCGCTGCCGATCGGATGGAACTGCTGCGTGATCTGAAAGCCCTTGGGCAGATCAGAGTAATAATAGTTCTTTCGGTCAAAGCGTACGAGCGTGTCGATCTCGCAGTGCAGTGCCGTGGCCGCTTTGATGGCCAGACGGACCGCTTCCTTGTTCACGCAAGGCAGGCAGCCGGGATGACCGAGGTCGATCTCGTTGACGCATGTATTGGCTACTTTTCCAAAGGCCACCGGGGCCCCGGAGAACATCTTGGTCTTTGTCTTCAGCTCGCAGTGGATCTCGATTCCGATGACTGTCTCGTAATTCATGCTTTCACCTCCACCGTGTTGTCCGCAAGTCCGCTCTCTTCTTCGATCGCTTTGCCGATGTTGAACATCGTCACTTCCTCAAATGGACGGCAGGTGATGTTCACGGCGATCGGCAGACCGTCTAAGAAGCCGCTGGGCAGCGTCATGCTCGGGTAACCGCTGAAATTGCCCAGCACCATGTGGTTGTCGGCCACCAGATGCTGTGCCCCCATAGCTTCATCTGCCGCTTCATGCTCCAGCGGCGCGACGCCTGGCGCTGCGCTGGCGATGATGCAGTCACACTCCTGCAGCAGCTCACGGAAATGATCCACGATGAGCCGGCGGATCTTCTGCGCCTTGCGGAACAGCTTGTCCTGGTTCTCGACGAACAGCGAATAGCTGCCGATGATGAAGCGTTTGCGCACATAGGCAGAGAAGCCTTTCGTGCGGGAATGCTTCATGACTTCCTCCACGCTTTCTCCCGGCTCGCGCATGCCGTAGCGGATGCCGTCGAGATTGGAATGATTGGCCGTGGCCTCCGCGTTGGCGATGGTCAGATAGACCGGCAGGACCGTCTCCATCAGCTCCTGCGGCATGCGCACATGGCGGATCTGCGCGCCGCGCGCCTCCAGGCGAGAGAGCAGCGCATTGAGGTTCTCCTTCACCCGCTCATCGCTGATGGCTTCCTGCACATTGTCGAGCACGCCGATCACTTTGCCGCTGACATCGCTGTCGAGCAGCGCGCGGTATGCTTCCACCGGACGCATGGAGCTCGTCATGTCGCGGTCATCGCGGCCTGCGAGCACTTCCAGCATCGTGCAGGCATCCTCCACATTCGTGGTGAAATACCCGACATGATCCAGGCTGGAGGCATAAGGGATGATGCCATAGCGGCTGATGCGGCCGTAAGTCGGCTTCACGCCGATGATGCCGTTGTATGCCGCAGGCTTGCGCACGCTGTCTCCGGTATCCGTACCGATGGAGACTGCCACGGCGCCGGCTGCCACGCTCACGGCGCTGCCGCCGCTTGAGCCTCCGGAAATGCGTGCCAGGTCATAAGGATTGCTCACCTTGCCGGTATAGGCGTTCTTGTTGGTGCCGCCCATGCCCAGCTCATCCATGCTCGCCTTGGCGATGATGACGGCGCCGGCCGCCTTCAGCTTCTCCACGATGGCCGCGTCATAAACAGGGACATAGTTGTCCAGGATGCGGCTCGACGCGGTCGTGCGGATGCCGCAGGTACTGATGTTGTCCTTCAGGACGACAGGCATGCCATACAGCGGCGCATCCGCACTGATGTCCTTGAGTCCTTCCAGCTGCTCATCGATATCCACGAACGTGACGATCGCGTTCAGCTGCGGCTGAAGCGCCTTCAGCTTTTCCAGCGCTGTCTCGCAGCGCGTCTTGATCTCCTGTTCCTTCATCGTATCCAGTCTCATCTTACTTCACCACCTTCGGCACATGCACGTGTCCCGCGCGTACGCTGCCCGCGTTGCGCAGCGCCTCTTCCTGCGTCAGGACATGCGTCACCTCATCCTCACGCAGAAAGGACGTCTCTTCTTCAAAGGGATAGACCATCGGCTCTACGCCCTCTGTATCCACCTTGTCAAAAAGCTGGATCTGCTGCGTGAGCACGTCGAACTCACCCTTGAGGTCTTCCACCTCATCGTCATTCACGTCCAGCATGATGCCGGCTGCGAGACGTTGAAAATAAGCCTTGTCAAACTGTTCCATCATTTCCTCCTCATATCAGCATCGTGATCTGCGCATCTCCAGATCCCGCTGACCTCTTGATGACCGCCACATGGTCATTGTCGCTTGAGATATCGATCGAGATCTCATAGTTCGTGCTCGTGAACAGCGATGTCTGCCCATAGATATACTGGGCCAGCGCGATCGCTTCCGCACCGGTCTTGGCATGCAGGTTGACCGTGATGTCAAGCTCTGCCAGCGCGCCGCTCACGAAACGGCCTTTGCCGACGATGAACACATCATCTGGCGATACGCCGCTCAGCCCGCTCTTCAGCGTGCTGAACTGTGAGCTGACATCTGCGTCCAGCTCCTCGAAATCATCGCTCGGCAGCAACAGCCACTCCTCATCGATATCGGTGAAATTCGCCGAATTAGAAGTGAAGTATGCCTGCTGGATGAAATTGCCCGGCAAGGTCGCATCATCGCTCAGGCAATAGACCGTGATCAGGATCGGCAGGTTGCGGGAGATCTCTGGAAAATTATCCCGCATGTAACTGTTGAGCTTCTTGCCTTGGGTCTCCGCAAACACCTTCAGCCGCTCCTGCGAGATGCTCACGCTGTTGTTGTCGGAATCCACTGTTTCCGCGGTAACGACCATCGCCAGCGAGATGCCGGACAGATCGCTGCCGGAATACCAATCCAGCTCATAGATGTCGATGAGCGGCGCGATGCCGTTGGCGCTGCTGCCATTTCCAGTGTCGAACGACTCATCCCGGCGCTGGTTGAGCCCGTCTGGATTGGAGTCGCTCGCCCTGCCCAACAGGCCGGTCGAATAATCCGAAGCATCCAGGATGTCATAGGTCAGAAACTGACTTTCCTTAAATGCCACATCATTCGGGTTGAAGTGCGATTTGGACAGCTCCATCAGCCCGGTGACGATGTTGAAGCGCTCCCCCTGGTCAGAAATGACCGAGGTGTGCTTCTGCCGTGCATCTGAGGCATGGAACGGCAGCACTGCCGCATAATCGCCGTCCGTAGCGATCGTCTGGGTCTCTGAACGGTTGCCCAGATCCTGGTCGTCGCATGCGCCCAGCGCAAACACCGCCAGCACGCATGCCATCATCATCTTAAGCTTCTTCAACTGCGCTCACCTCCTGTGCAAAGGCTTCTTCATCCATCGTCTCCACGCCCAGCTCGGCAGCCTTGCTCAGCTTGGAGCCGGCGTTTTCCCCATAAATGACCAGATCGGTCTTCTTGGATACGCTGCCGGTGACATTGGCGCCCAGCTGCTGCAGCAGCGCCTTGGCCTCATTGCGCGTATAGCGCGTCAGCGTACCGGTCAGCACGACCGTCTTGCCCGTGAACGGGCTTTCCTTGACCTGCGCCGCATCCGTGCTCATGCGCAGTCCGAATGCCTTCAGATGGCTGATCAGCTCGCGGTTCTTCTCTTCAGCGAAGAACGCCGCGATGCTCTGGGCGGTGATCTCCCCGATGTCGCGGATCGCCGTGAGCGTCTCTGTATCTGCCGCCATCAGCGCATCCATCGTCAGAAAGCGCGCGGCCAGGATGCCGGCGGCCTTCTTGCCCACCTGCCGGATCCCCAGCCCGAACAGCAGGTTTTCCAAAGGCTGCTGCTTGCTTTTTTCGATGGCATCCATCAGCTTGTTCCAGGACTTATCCTTGAAGCCCTCTTTTTCCAGCACTTCCTCGCGGTGCGTGTGCAGCCGGTATATATCTTCGATCTCATTGAGCAGGCCCCATGCGTGGAACTGCTCGATGCGTTTGTCTCCCAGAGTGTCGATGTCCATGGCATCGCGAGAAGCGAAATGGATCATCGCCTCGACGACCCTTGCCGGACAGTCCTGATTCACGCAATAGTGCGCGGCTTCCTGCGGAAGGCGGACCAGCGTGCCGCCGCATACCGGGCAGTGTTCAGGGAACACATAAGGCTGCTGCGAGCCGTCTCTTCGCTCTTCCACGGCCCGGACGACCTCAGGGATGATGTCTCCGGCCTTGCGCACGACCACGATGTCGTGGATGCGGATGTCCTTCTCGCGGATCATGTCCTCGTTGTGCAGCTGGGCCGCGCTTACCGTCGTGCCGGCCACCCGCACCGGCTCAAGCACGGCGTTGGGCGTGATGCGCCCGGTGCGTCCGACGCTCAGCACGATGTCGAGCAGGCGCGTCTGCACCTCTTCCGCCGGAAATTTGTACGCCGTCGCCCATCGCGGCACCTTGACCGTCGTGCCCAGGCGGGTCTGCGCCTGCAGATCGTCGACCTTGATGACCATGCCGTCGATCTCATAGGGCAGCGAATGACGCTGCTGCGTGATCTCTTCGATGAACGCCCAGATCTCCTCCACGCTCGCGCAGACACGGCGCAGCGGATTGACCTTCAGGTGCATCCGCTCCATCTCCTCCAGCGCGTCCTCATGCGACATGATGCCATAGTCTACGGCGTTGACGAAATAATACCAGAATGCGTCCAGGCCGCGACTGGCGCAGACGGCGCTGTCCAGCTGGCGCACGCTGCCTGCCGCCGCATTGCGCGGATTGGCAAACAGCTCTTCATTGGCCGCCTCCCGCTCGCTGTTGAGCCGTAAAAAGCTCGCCTTGGGCATGAACACCTCGCCGCGGATCTCCACCTCGCCGGGCAGATCGATATTCATCGGGATGCTGGGGATGGTGCGGATGTTGGCGCTGACATCCTCGCCGACATTGCCGTCCCCTCTGGTCACCGCCTGCACGAAGCGGCCGTCGCGGTAAATGAGCGACATCGCCAGCCCGTCGATCTTCAGCTCGACCACATAGCGCACATTCGGCTCGCTGGCGCGCACCCGCTCATCGAACGCGCGCAGCTCCTCCAGGTTGAACACATTGCCCAGCGAGAGCATCATGCGCCGGTGCTCGACCTTTTCGAATCCCTCAAGCACGCCGCCCCCGACTCGCTGGCTCGGCGAATTGGGATCGGCCATTTCCGGATGCTTCTCTTCCAGAGCGATGAGCTCCTGCATGAGCCGGTCATATTCCTGATCGCTGCGGCTGGGCTTATCCTGCACGTAATACTCATACGACAGCTTTTCCAGCTCCGCGCGCAGCGCGTTTATCCTGTTGATCTCATCCATCGCGCGTCCTCCTGTCATTTGCGGGAAAGCGAAGGGTGATCCGCCATGATCTTACGGACACCGTAACGCTGTTCAAAGGCAATGGTCGCCAGATTGTCTTTCACGCTGATGACGATGCCTTCCCCAAAGGATGTATGCTGCACCAGATCGCCCTTCTGCAGCTTTCCTCTTCGCTTCTTGCGCACAGGCGCAGACGATGCGGAAGACACAGGGGCAGGGCGGGATATGGAAGAAGACCCGCCTTCCGAAAAGACATCCACATCATCTCCAAAGCGGCTGCGCGGCTTTGCCCCCACATCCTCCATCAATGTCCGCGGGATCTCCTTGACGAAGCGTGAAGGCATCTTGATGCGGTCCAGCACATAGCTGTATCCCATGGAATCCGAAAGGAACAGCTGCTTGCGGGCACGGGTCATGGCGACATAGGCCAGACGGCGCTCCTCTTCCAGCGCTGCGCCCCCGCCCTCGCTGATGCTGCGCTCGCTGGGGAAGATCCCCTCGCACAGGCTGTAGATGAACACACAGTCGAACTCCAGGCCCTTGGAGGCGTGCACGCTCATCAGCTGCACCACTTCTCCGCCGGCATCATTCTCATTATCCGTATATAACGCGATCTCCTGCAGATAATCATCCAAGGTCGCTTCCGGGTCATTCTCGACATATTCCTCCATGTCGTTGAGCAGTTCCTTGATGTTCTCCAGGCGTTCGTTTTCATTGTCGTCCTGCAGCATCTGCAGATAGCCGCTGCGCTCAAGCACCTTCTTCATGAGCATGTCGATGCTCAGCGAAGCGGCGGCCTCACGGCATTCCTCGATGACGCGGACGAATTCCTCGATCCCGCGGCAGGCCTTTGCTCCCTTGATGCAGGGATGCTTCAGCACCTCATATAAATTGGTGTCTTCGCTGCGCGCCTGCTCCTCGAGCTGTTCCAGGCTCCTGGCGCCTATGCCGCGCTTAGGCGCGTTGATCACCCTGCGCACCGCCAGATCCTTCCACAGCTCGCGCTCATCCGTTTCGTGCTTCGGCGCGAGCAGGCGCAGATAGCTCAGCGCGTCCTTGATCTCGGCACGCTCATAGAAGCGGATGCCGCCGTAGATGCGGTAAGGGACATGTGCTTCCAGCAGCGCTTTTTCCAGACCGCGGGAGAGATAGTTGGAGCGGTAGAGCACCGCGATCTCCCGGTAGGGCACGCCGCTATGATGCAGCGAAGCGATGCGCGCTGCCACCCAGACCGGCTCATTGCGATCATCCGCCGCTGAAAAATGCACGATCTTCTCATCGCTGTGCTGTCTGGTGAACAGATCCTTCTTGATGCGGTTACGGTTGTTGCGGATCAAGGCGTTCGCCCCCTCGAGGATATGCGCCTTGCTGCGGTAATTCTCATCGAGGATGACCGTCTTACAGCCTTCGAAATCGCGCTCAAAGTTCATGATGATATCCACATCGGCGCCCCGCCATGTATAGATGGTCTGGTCAGGATCGCCCACCACGCACAGCTTCGTCTGCGGCGCGCAGAGCAGCTTGACGATGTCATACTGCAGCTCGTCGACATCCTGGAACTCATCCACATGGATGTAATCAAAGCGGCGCTGCCACTTCTCGCGGACATCTTCTCTTCCCTTCAGAATCTCATGCGCCTTGATGAGCAGATCGTCAAAGTCAAGCGCGAACATGTCGCGCAGACGCTGTTCATAAGACGCGTAGACATTGGCCTTCACGCGCTGGCTCTCGCTCTGCGCCAGCTGCAGCGCGCGCTGGGGATCGACGAACGCCGTCTTGCACGAAGAGATATACGCCAGCACGGCTCCATAGGCATAAGACTTGGCGTCGATCTCCTTTTCTTTATATATTTCTTTCAGGATGCTCTTTTGATCCTCGCTGTCCAGGATGGTGAAGCTGCGCGGATAGCCGATCTCCTGGATATCCTCACGCAGCAGCCGCACACAAAAAGAGTGGATCGTGGAGATCCGCACGCTTGCGGCCAGCGGCCCCAGCATCGATTCCACCCGCTCTTTCATCTCCCGCGCGGCCTTATTGGTAAACGTGATGGCCAGGATCCGGTTGGGGTAGACATGACACTCATCGATCAGATACGCGATCCGCACCGTGACCACGCGTGTCTTGCCGCTGCCCGCACCGGCGATGATGCGCACATGGCTGTCCGTGCATGACGCGGCTTCCCGCTGTCTGTTGTTCAGCTGTTCCAGAATCGACACGTTATCACCTCTGGACTATTATACACTTATCCCGTCTGTCAAATCAACGACGTTTTATTGAGGTTGATGTGGCGGCGATGAATGCCCCGCACCCTGGCGTATAACGATGCGCAATGCGGGAAACATCATGATGTCCCGCATGACCGCAGAACGGCTCAGATGAAAATTATCATGGTTTTTCCGTATCTCCTATATTATAATGGTAAACGAGGTGAGCAAATGAAAAAGAAAAAACGCAATTACACCCGAACGATCGATCTGCTGTTTCTGCTGGTCCTGCTCATCGCCATCCTCTATGCGTTCAACAATATCATCTCATCGCAGCTTCTGCCCCAGCGCTGGCTCCTGCTGGCGGCGGCCGCCGCGCTGATCATATTCATCCTGCTGTTTCGCTCCATGATGAAACGCCGCCGCAAATGGTTCGTCTGGGCCAGACGCCTGCTGATCACGGTGCTCTGCGCCGTCCTGTTCACCGGCAGCTTTTATACAGGAAAGGTCGGAAAGCTGCTCACGGATATCTCGGCCGAGACAGAGATCACCACCGAGATCCGGATACTGGCACGCAATGACGGTTCCCTCTCTTCCCTCTCCGAGCTCAGCAGCGGCCTGAGCGTCGGCATCCAGAACGGGACCGACAGTGCCAACGGCGAATATGCCAAGCAAGCGCTCGACGCCGACGCGCCCGGATGTGTCTATGACGAAGAGACCTATTACGGCGATCTGCTGGCCTCCCTCTCCATCGGTTATCTGGACGCTGTCGCCATCAGCGACACCTATTATGACATGATGATCGACAATGAGACCATCAGCGAATCAGATTTCATCACGCTGAAGACATATACTTACACGCGGACCTGGGAGGATCCCAGCGACAAGGACGTGACCAAGGACAGCTTCGTCCTCTACATCAGCGGCATCGACGAAATGGGATCGCCGGATCAGAAGCTGCGCAGCGATGTCAATCTCCTGCTCATGATCAACCCGCAGGCGCACCATGTGACCATGGTCTCGCTGCCCCGGGATGCCTACATCCCCAACAAGGCCTATGAAGGCAGCGGCTTCAGCCTGGACAAGCTGACCCATACCGGCCTTTACGGCGTGGACACCACCATCGAGACCGTGGAAGATTTCCTGGACATCGACATCGACTACTATGCCCGGATCTCCTTCTCCAGCGTCATCGAGATCATCGATGTGCTGGGCGGGATCGACGTGGACGTGGAGATCGATTTCTGCGAGCAGGATGAAAACCGCAACAAGGATGAAGCGCATCAGATCTGTCTGGCCAAGGGCGAACAGCATCTGGATGGCAGACAGGCGCTCGCCTATGCCCGCCACCGCAAGACCGAAGGCTATGACAGCGCCGGCCGTGAGCGCGCGCAGCAGCGCATCCTGAAGGCCGTCATCGACAAGCTGCTGTCCGTGGACGGCATCTCTTCGCTCAGCAAGCTTTTTGACATCATCCCTTCTTATGTGATCACCAACATGCCTTCCGACAAGATCGCCGCCTTTGCCCGGGCGCAGCTGGAGGATATGCGGCCATGGGCCATCGAGTCGCTCTCGCTGGAAAACGGGGTCAACACCCATATGATGCTGCAGGCATCGCTCAACGATTATTCCGACGCCTATGTCTTCAGCCGCCAGGATGTCCAGTACATCGAATGGGCATATGAATCCAATGAACAGCGTCCGAAGATGAGCAGCTTCAGCTTCAACCTGAGCGATATCGCCGCCGGGACCAAGCAGATCAGCGACGATGGAAGCCTGGTGTGGAGCGATCAGGTCATTCCATATTAATATGTGAAAATCGTGTGCAAATCTTGTAATATTTGACAAAAACAGGGGTTTCCGCTTATTCCCCTGTTTTTTTTATTTCCATTAAATAGCGATTCGTGTATAATTACTAAAAGGTGATAGTATGCAAAATAAAGAGAAGAAACCGAATCCGAAAAGACGAAGCCAGAGGCTGGACTGGATCCTGCTGGCGCTGTGCCTGCTCAGTGCGGCCCTGGCTTTTTTCCTGTGTTACCGGATGAGCGTGCTGCCGACGCGCTATCTGACCATCCTCGGCCTGATCCTCGTGATCGCTGTGCTGGTCAGCTTCCTGCTGTGCCTGTGCCGGCTGCGCCGCACCGGGCGCTGGATCAGACGCGCGTTCATGATCATCCTGTGCGGCGTGTTCTGTTTCGGCGCATATACCGCAAATTCCGTCCATTCCACATTCTCGATCATCACGCGCAACGATCCTTCGATCGTCAAGGTCTCCGTGGTGACGCTTGCGGACAGTGACATCGCCGCTGTAGAAGACCTCAGCGGAAAGACGATCGCCGTGCAGAACGGCATGGACAAAGACAATGCCGATTTTGCCAGAGAGCAGCTGGATCAGGAAGCCAGCAACATCACATATGAAGAAGTGCTCGACTATCTGACCATGTATAACGAGCTGACGGATGGCACCGTCGACGCCATGATCATCACCGACAGCAGCATCTCGCTGCTGGAAGATCAGCACAGCGATATCCGCAGCCAGATCAAGACGATCGCTACTTATGAGCGAGAAAACGAATCCGTCAACACCGCGACGACCGACAAGGATCTGCGAAGCGATCCGTTCGTCGTCTATCTGGGCGGAATGGATGAAGGAACCGACCCGAGCATCGACGGCAAGTGCGACGTCAACATCCTGCTCATGGTCAATCCGAAGATCAACAAGATCACGACCATCTCCATCCCGCGTGATTCTTATGTGCCTAATCCGGCGCTCAACTATGGCAGCGACAAGCTGACGCACCTGGGCAACAACGGACCGGAGAACAGCATTGCCGGCATCGAAGAATTCACTGGTATCAACATTGACTTCTATGCCAAGGTCAACTTCTTCTCCGTCATCGAGATCGTCGATGCCATCGGCGGCGTCGATGTCGATGTGCAGCTCGATTTCTGCGAGCAGGATGAAAACCGCAACAAGGATGCCGAGCATCAGATCTGCCTGGCCAAGGGCGAACAGCACCTCAACGGTCAGGAAGCGCTCGCCTACTCCCGTCACCGCAAGACGGCAAGCTGGGGAACGCAGGGACGCGAAAAGGCGCAGACCCAGATCATCGAAGCCATCATCAACAAGCTGACCTCTGTGGAGGGCGCAGCCAACGTCAACAGCGTCATGAGCATCGCGCAGCAGTATATCTCCACCAACATTCCGATGGATTCGCTGACGAGCTTCCTCTCCTATCAGCTGGATCATCTGAAGCCATGGACCGTGGAGGGCATCACGCTCACCGATGGAGTGGACGGCTATTACACGACCGTCAGCATCCCGAGCACCCCGCTGTCCTGCCACCTGCTGACGCAGGAAGACGCGCGCATCATCAATGCGGTCTACAACAGCATGTATGAGACGCCGGACATGAGCGAGTTCACCTTCGACCTCAATGACCTGTCCTTCTCCGATGTCGAGATCCAGGACAGCGAATACATGATCTGGGCCGAGGATGCCGCCAGCCTGGATTCCTCTGCCGTCTATTTCGGCCTGAGCGAACCAAGCATCCAGCAGCAGTACACGCCGGAATACGAAGAAATCCCGCAGGAGACGACCGATCAAGTTCAGGACAGCGATCCTATCGTACAGGATCCGCAGGGAGATGTGCCTGAAGAACCGACAGAACCAGTCGTTCCGGAAGATCCATCCACTGAAGAACCGGGCAGCGGAGACGAAGGCGGATCCACCACGCCGCCATCTACCGGCGATGGCGATCAGGGAAGCGGATCCGGCGGAGACACCGGAGATGGATCTGGATCAGGTAATGGCAGCGGAGAAACCCAGCCGCCTGAAGTTCCCGCACAATGACACACGACAAGGAAGACCAGCGCGTCTTCCTTTTTTCATGCAGAAAAAAAGCGGGAATGCCCGCTTCGTCTCATGCCTGATAGGACTGCTGCGCCGATCCCTCATGACGCTCACACTGCTTCAGGCAGGCCTGAAGGTATGGCAGATCATCCGGATCGCGCACATAGATCTGAATGGACAGCTTCTCCTTGCCATGGCGAAGGACCGCGCTGAGCAGCGTATGATCTTCCATGGCAGTCACCTGACAGCTGCCTTTCACCGTATCATTCTCCCAGCGCTGTACATCCTGTCCTTCCGCAAGATCCCCGCGCGCGCTGATCTTCCACATCCATTTCCACATCTCATGTGCCTGCGCATAAGGCGCCATCAGATACAGCTCATCGTTGGATGCATCATAGCTGCGCTCGCAGCAGCCAGGGGCGTATATGCGCCATTCATGAAAGAGATGATAGACCTCATGCAGGCGGTACTGCACGATTTCCTCGTCCATCTGCTCCGCGTCCGCAAAGGCCGCTTCCCGATGCAGCGCTTGGCAGATCATCTGGTATTCGTTGTAAGGCAGGGCCAGCTGAGGATCCTTCGCATGCGCGATTTCCACATAATCGGCGATCTCCGCAGCATACTTTTCGCTCATCTCGTTCATGGGCGCATATGTCCCATAGCTCTCCTTGGCCAGCAGATGCAGGGCACAGCTGCGGTAATATTCCGCATCCCGCTCTTCATCGTTCCAGATGAAGAAGCAGCGCGCCAGGCTTTCCTCATCCATCGCCTCCAGCTCATGGCGGTCGAGAAAGCCCATCGGGGTGGCGACCACATCCTCCCGCACATGCGGCAGATAATCCGAATGGTCGAAATAATAGTTCTTCGTCCGCAGGTCTTCCTCCAGGAGCATGCGCTTGAGATCGAGCAGCCATGGGTAGAAATGCTCATATTTCAGCTTGCCGAAGTCGCCGTGCTCCACATAGCCGCAGTCATCGCTCAGCGTGCACGGCGTCTCGCACTCCTCCGCGAGCCACTCCAGGATGCGCACGCAGCAGGCGTGAAAGCCAGGACCGCCCAGCGTCGTATCTGCGTGGATGCGGATCTCACCGCCTTGTTCCCAGCATTCCAGCGTCCCTTGCGGACAAGCCTTCACGATGACCCTGTCCTGGCGCTCTTCGATCTGCAGATGCTCCTTTTCCGCGATCAGCCCCATCACCTCATAGATCTCATTTTTCTGTTTTTCCGTCTCTGCCCTCGCTCTGAGCATTACCTTCATGTTCATTCCTCCTTCAAAAAAGAACTGAATCGCTTCAGTCCTTTTTTAACTCAGTGAGATGACGCGGAACAGATTCTTTGCCTCCGGGATCTCCTCCAGTTCGCCGGATTCCATCTCTTCCCGCGTATCGTGATCATAATCATCCATGCGTGCCAGACGCAGCGTGACCTCCGTCTTCAGGTCGCTCACGCTCGTATCCGCATACTGGATCTGCGCGGACACCTCATAGCCGCTGTAAGTATCCACGCCGTAAGTGACGTCTGCCGGCGTGATGCTGGTCACTTCCACCCCGACCACGGCAGGCAGCTGATCCTCGCCCTCGTTGGTCTTGATATCTGAATAATTGTTATAGAAATAATAGCGCGCATACAGCGACATGTCGTCATATGACGCTGAGGCAATGTACTCCAGCCCGCCGACATCCGTATCCGCCGTCTTGTTCGACAGCGTGAAGAAGTCCGCGATGAACAGCTTGGCGACTGCCTCTGCTTCCTTTTCCTCGTCCGCTTCGTTGAGCGCGCTGCTCACTTCGTCGTAAGCAGTCTTCATGTATGCGGTCGGATCGTCCGGCACCAGATAGACATCATTCTCCGTGATCTCCACCGGCTCACTGTCGGTGTTCTTGTCTGTCTCCTGCTGCGCATCATTGCAGCCGGTCAACAGCAGGGCACATGCGCCCAACGCCGCGAGCGAGCGTTTCATCCAATGAGACATCTAATCCCTCCATTAAAATATAACAAGACAAGTATACCATATTCCTGTATGAAAATCATCGCGAAAGTGAAAAAACGTCGATCACAGCGCTGCTTTCAGCGTCTCCATCATCTCCTCGTCGCTCGTTCCGCCAAATTCCATATACTCGCTGCTGCCGCCTCCTTTGAAATGCAGCTGCTCGACCAGCATCCTGCGGATCCGGTTCAGGTCATAATCGCTGCCATGCCCGCGCGCTAAGACGACCTTATACTGATCGTCCGCATGGCCCACGAAGCAGACGGCCCGATCGGCGTTCTCCGCCACCATCTTCGCCAGCTGACGCAGATCGTCCGGCGTGTACTCCTCATATTCCCGGAAGACGCAGGCGCCCTCTGTCTCCAGCACGTCCCTGCACACCTTATCGAAATATCTGTGCTTCCACTGCTTCAGCTCCTTCTGCAGCTGATTGCGCTGAGAGACGACGCGGGAGATGCCGGTGTTCAGATACAGATGCGGGACCGCCAGCGCCGTGCATGCCTCATCGAGCACCTCATAACGCCGCGTGACATTATCCAGCAGCTGATCGCCGCACGCATAGCGGATACGGATGCCCCGCGAGCTCTTCTCAAAGCCGATGATCTGCAGCATCTGCAGATAGCGAAGCGAAGGCACATGCATGCAGCCGCACGGCGTCACATCGATGTTGCCGATGCGCACGAGGCGGATATCCTCCTGCGGCAGCTTCTTGTCCGGACAAAGCATCTTAGCATCGCGGAATGAAGGATAGATGATCTTCACCTCCAGATCATCGCGGATCAGCCCGTTGCAGGTCACCTGCAGCTCGATCGCCTTCTTCCGGTCAAACTCCGGCAGATCAAATTCGACATAGCACTCTTCCTCGCCGACATGATGCGATGTCGTATGCACCCCATAGATGCTCTCCACCAGCGCCGAGATCAGATGCTGGGCCGTATGCGCCTGGCATTTGAGAAAGCGGGTATGCGGGTTCACGTTCATGAACACCTGTCCCTCCAGCTTCTCTTCCAGCAAGTGCCAGGATCTGCCTTCTTCCTGCTTCAGCGCCACCACCGGCTTCTTGTTGATCATGCCGGTGTCATCCGCCATCCCGCCTTTTCCCTGATAGAAAATGGTATCCTTGAAGCAATGCCAGTACATGCCGTTTTCCTCACGCACTTCTTCTACTCTTGTATTCAGCTCGGTCAAAAAGCAGTTATCGAGCAATTTATTGATCATATCATGACCTCCTTTTCTTATTCGTTGAATTCATGCCGCTTTTATTCTATCACATTTTATTCTTCGTATTTTCGCATTCTCAGTCCACAATTATGTGAAATATTGTGTTCATCATCCGCAAACCATGCTATAATACGCAAAGAAATCTGAAGAACAGGAGTGAAACGCCATGAATCAGATCGCATCCCGCTGGGAAGATTACGAATGCATCGATGCCGGAAACGGAGAAAAGCTCGAACGCTGGAAGGACATCATCCTGCGGCGCCCCGACCCTTTGGCGCTGTGGCCGATCGCAGAGGAAAGCGGCCTCTGGCTGCAGCCCCATGCCCGCTATCATCGTTCCGCCAAAGGCGGCGGACACTGGGAATACCTGAAACAGCTGCCGGAAAGCTGGAACGTTCGTTACCGCCAGCTCTGCTTCAAGGTCAGCCCTACCGGCTTCAAGCACACCGGGCTCTTCCCCGAGCAGGCGGCCAACTGGGATTTCATGATGGAGAAGATCGCCGGCGCCGATAGAGAGATCCGCGTGCTCAACCTGTTCGCCTACACCGGCGGCGCCACCATGGCCTGCGCCGCAGCCGGCGCGCAGGAAGTCGTCCACGTCGACGCCGCCAAGGGCATGGTGCAGTGGGCCAAGGAAAACATGGTGCTCTCTCATCTGGAAGACCGCCGCATCCGCTTCATCGTCGATGACGTCCTGAAGTTCGTCGCACGGGAAAAGCGCAGAGGGCGGACCTACCACGCCATCATCATGGATCCCCCCAGCTATGGCCGCGGGCCGAAAGGGGAGATCTGGAAGATCGAGGAGCAGCTTTATCCGCTGGTCAGCGCCTGCCTGGACATCCTGGATCCGCATCCGCTCTTCTTCCTGATCAACTCATATACAACCGGCTTCCCGGCCAGCGTGCTGCGCAACATCCTCTCCTCCACCGTGCTCCGCCGCCATCCTGCGGGAAAAGTGGAGGCCGGAGAGATCGGCCTGCCGATCAGCGCTTCCGATATGATCCTGCCCTGCGGCATCTATGGGCGCTGGATCGAAGAATGACTGTCCCGGACAGTCTTTTTTTGTAAGTGTTTTCTCATTTCTTTCATCATTTACAAAAATAGTGAAATTTCTTTCTTCGGTGCTCTTGACTAAACCGCAAATAAGGACTACTCTTAAAACAGTAAGTTTGAAAGGGGTAATCTTATGGAGATCAAGATCGAACGCGCGAAGACGCTGAAACCGAAACCGGCCGCCAACACAGAGCTCGGGTTTGGAAGATACTACACTGACCACATGTTCGTCCTGGACTGGGACAAGGATCAGGGATGGCATGATGCCCGCATCGTTCCATTCGCACCGATCCCGCTCGATCCTGCCACCATGGTTCTGCACTATGCGCAGGAAACATTTGAAGGCCTGAAGGCCTACCGCACGAAGGACGGCCGCATCCTGCTGTTCCGTCCGGAGATGAATGCCAGACGCTTTGCCAATTCCAACCGCCGTCTGTGCATGCCGGAGCTCTCTGAGGAGATGTTCGTCGAGGCCATCGAAGCGCTGGTTTCCGTCGAACAGGACTGGGTCCCTGCCGAGGAAGGCACTTCCTTGTACATCCGTCCGTTCATGTTCGCGACAGAGGCTGCCGTCGGCGTGCACCCGGCATCTTCTTATAAATTCGTCATCATCCTCTCCCCGGTAGGCGCCTACTATCCGGAAGGCGTCAACCCGGTCAAGATCTATGTCGAGGATGAATATGTCCGCGCCACCAAGGGCGGGACCGGTTTCACCAAATGCGGAGGCAACTATGCCGCCAGCATCGCCGCCCAGGTCAAGGCCGAACAGCTCGGCTACACCCAGGTGCTGTGGCTGGATGGCGTGGAGCGCCGGTATGTCGAGGAAGTCGGCACGATGAACGTCATGTTCATGATCAACGATGAGATCATCACCGCGCCGTGCGAAGGCACCGTGCTGCCAGGGGTGACCCGCGACTCCATCATCCAGATCCTGAGATCTTGGGGATATCAGGTCAGCGAGCGCCATCTCGCCATCGACGAGCTGATGCAGGCCGGACACGACGGCACGCTGCAGGAGGCATTCGGCACCGGCACCGCCGCCGTCATCTCCCCGATCGGCGAACTGCGCTATCGGGATGATGAAGTGATCATCCATGACTTTCAGACCGGAGAGCTGACCCAGAAGCTGTATGATACGCTCACCGGCATCCAGTGGGGCGACATCGAAGACACCTTCGGCTGGACAAGAGAAGTCAAATAAAAGCGATCACCCGCTGCGGCGGGTGATTTTTCAGGAGGAAGACATGAATCTCATCTTTGATCTCGACGATACATTATATGATATGATGCAGCCGTTCGTCCGCGCCTGTCACACCATCTGGGAAGCACCTCTGCCCTTTGATCCCTGGGCGCTGTTCATCCGCTCCCGCCGCATCTCTGATCAGCTCTATCCCCTGATCGCTCAGGGGAAGATGAGCGTGGATGAAGTCGGCACCGCACGCATCCTGCAGGCCGCGCAGGAGCTGGGCGAAGACATCGGCGAACAGGCTGCCCGCCGCTTCCAGCAGCACTACCGCCGTTTCCAATATGAAGCGCAGCTCAGCGATGAGATGCGCGCGCTGCTGGATGAGCTGTCCCGCTCACCGCTGACCATCGGCATCCTGACCAACGGCCCTGCCGACCATCAGCGCCGCAAGATCGAGGGGCTCGGACTGACACGCTGGTTTGCGGAAGACCACATCTTCATCTCCGGCGTGATCGGCATGCAAAAGCCTGATCCCCGCGCTTTCCTTCATGTCCAGCAGGCGCTGGGGCTCGACCCGGCCAAGACATGGTACATCGGCGATTCCCCTTCCTGCGATGTCAAGGGCGCCTTGGACGCAGGGTGGCACATGCTGTTCTTCAACCGCCGCGCACACCGCATCACCATGCATCCGGACATCACCATCAGCGATGAGCATACGCTCATCGACTGGATCAGAAAAGCCGCCGTTCTGCGCTTGAAATGGTCCCTTTGTCAAGGACAAAATTCTGACAGTTGATGCCTGGAAGCCA
>ERZ827423.645-NODE-645-length-41833-cov-12.817153_pt1 | contig 41833 bp, 40 predicted proteins | sample MGYA00519775_ERZ827423 | MGnify/ENA primary metagenome ERZ827423 (study PRJEB31778, sample SAMEA3449296) | human gut metagenome | biome: human gut; feature: human-associated habitat; material: faeces | place: United Kingdom | collected 2010/2012 ... | reverse complement strand
ATGGCTTCCAGGCATCAACTGTCAGAATTTTGTCCTTGACAAAGGGACCATTTCACCGCTCCCGTACCTGTGCCGCATTTCTTGTTAGAAAAACAGATGTTCGATCAGGATCCTTGCCCCGATCAGGATCAGGATGACCCCGCCCAGGATGCCGGCGTATTTCTTCAGCAGGGAACCCAGCTTGCTGCCGAGATAGACCGCCGCAAAGCAGAGCACGAAGGTCGTTACCCCGATGATCGCGATGCTGGACAGGATGTCCACCTTCAGAAAAGCAAAGGTGATGCCGACGGCGAATGCGTCGATGCTGGTCGCTACGGCCAGAAGCAGGACGTGAGGCAGAGCGAGATTGCAGTCCGCATCATCCTCATCTTCGCCGCGGACCGCCTCGCGGATCATGTTGCCGCCGATGAGGGCGAGCAGGATGAAGGCGATCCAGTGATCGATGGCCGTAATCAAAGATTCGAACAGTGAGCCGCTCAGCCATCCCAGCAGCGGCATGAGTGCCTGAAAAGCACCGAACCAGAACGCGAGCATCAGCGCGCAGCGCAGCCGGTTTCCTTTTACGCACATGCCCTTGGCGATGGAGACGGCAAAGGCATCCATGCTCAGGCTGATGCCGATCAGAAAGACAGAAAATAATGACATAAGTGATCCTCCCCTGAAAAAAAGAGACTTTTGCGTGTTCAACAAACACGCAAAAGTCTCGCTGTTTCATCTTAAGCCAGATTTCCCCTCAACTGGAAATCATGATGTTGACTTAATCGCTCCGAAAGAGCCAGCTACTCCCTTAAGCAGGATCATGATACCAGAATCAGAAAGGGAAGACAATCCTTTTTACGATGGTTTTACAAATCATGACATAGCTCGGAAGGGAGCCATGTGCCTGCTCAACAGCGAAGAGGGGGCGTTCATTTTTTTTAATGCTTCGCCAATATCCCCGTCAATGCAGATCGAACGATCTGCAATTTCTTTTGGCGCATAAGCTTCTCCTTTGTTGATGCAGACATAGACCGCCTTAGGATTCTCCGCGGTCATCCTCCAGAAGGAAAATTTCACTATCCCAGGGGGATCATGTTTATTGCGCACCATATTTTCATTCAATCAGTCCTTCAGGCAGCCGATCGGAACTACATATACTCCATCCTGCCTTTTGTACGCATAGTCTCCAACCCCAATTAGAACCATCAAAAAAGAGGGGGCTTTCATTTTGGTTATATCAATTTTGTTCTTTAATGTCTTAAGATTCTCTGCTCCTTCTTCTATCAGCTTATCTCCGCCAAGTTTCACTTCAATCAATCCATAAGACCCATTTCTCAAATGAACCACCGCATCACATTCCAATCCCGTTTTATCCCGAAAGTGATATACTTTCCCATTCAGTGCATCCGCAAATACCCTTAAATCTCTGATGCACATTGTTTCAAAGAACAAGCCAAATGTATTCAGGTCTCCAATCAGATCCTGGGGACCTAATCCCAGTGCGGCAACTGCAATGGAAGGATCCACAAAATAGCGGGTATTCGAAGTCCGTATTGCTGTTTTAGAGCGAAGATTCGGATTCCAGGCCTCCATTTCCTCAATTACAAATATTTTTTGTAATGCGTTGATATAAGAATATACCGTGTCTGTGTCAAGAGATTCCGCATCATTCGCCATGATGTCACCCTTAAGCAAGGTATTTGTTGCCTGTGATCCCTGGTTTCTGGCATAAGAACGCATGAGGCGCTTTACCCGCTCCGGATTTCTTGTGATTCCATCCGCTCTGGAGATATCAGATTTTACAACCGCATCATAATAATCAAAGGCCTGTTCAAGCGCAACCTCTCCTTTCAGGTCGGTTGCCCTGGGCCAGCCACCGCGGCACACCAGAAAAGCCAATTGATTCAGGTCAAGCGAATTTTCGCCTTCGATCTGTTCCGGTGTCTCAAAGAGTGCTTTTAAACTCACCTCTCCAGTCGAGTCCAGAGATTCATATAAGCTCATCGGACGCATCAATATCCACGAGAAGCGCCCTGTTCCGGTATGATGAATATGCTCATGGGAAGCCGGAACTGCAGATCCTGTTAAAATAAACTGTCCCATTTCATCCCTGTGATCGACCTCAAATCTGACGGCATCCCACAGCTTCGGCGCAATCTGCCATTCATCGATCAGCCGCGGGACTTTTCCCTTCAAAAGTCTCCCTGGACTAATTTCTGCCATTGTCAGATTTTGTTGTTCTTTTTCCGGGTCTGCCATATAAAGAATACTGCCGGCAATCTGCTCAGCCGTTGTTGTTTTTCCACACCATTTAGCCCCTTCAATCAAAACAGCACCTTTTCCAAGCAGCCGTTTTTCTAATATTTTATCTGCAATTCTTGCTTTATATTTTCTCATTTAACTTGAGCCTCCTGCCACACAATACCTATTTATATTTTCTCCTGTTCACCCAAAAGCATACCTGTTTTTCGGCATTTTGGCAAATATATTTTCGGCATTTTGGCAGTTGCTTTTTCGGCTATTTGGCTCTTTTGAATTTCTTTCATCAATACACAGCGTCCATAGCAGAAACTGAACCTGCTTCTTTTCATTTTATTTTTTTTTAATACATCGCCAATGTCCCCGTCAATACAGACAGAGCGCTCCGCAATCTCTTTCGGCGCCGCCGCATCTCCGTAATTGATACACACATATGTTGCCTCCGGATTCTGGTAAGTCATCTGCCAGAAGGGATACTTGATGATGCCCGGCGTGTTCATGCCAACGCCAAGCTCCAAATAGAGGATAGGCTGATGATCATGACGGCGGATAAACGCATCATAGCGTTCGGCGGCGGCATACCATCCTGCATCCTGGACAAAGGTGTTGTCGGCTCGCAGGTTCATCGACATCGGCCTGCCGCATCTTGGACAGCGGGGGATCAGTTCGGAGGGGACGCTCATGCTGATCGTAATGCCATCGGGCACCTTCAGCCCTTCCTTCGTCGTGCGAAAGCCCTGGGCTTCCACCATCTGACGGACGATTTCCTCGTTATCATAAGTCTGATGGTGACAAGGCGCGGAGCACTGCCACAAGCCATAATCGCCCTGGGTGTAGAAGAGGCGGCGCTTGTCAAATCCAGCGCGTTGAAAACAGTGATCCACATTGGTGGTGAGGACGAAATAGTCTTTATCTTTTACTGATCTGAGCAGATCCAAGTATACTGGTTTAGGCGGGTCACAGTATCGGTTGACATAGATGAACCGGCTCCAATATGCCCATTGCTCTTCCAGCGTCGGGAATGGGAAAAACCCGCCGGTGTACATATCGTGAAAGCCATATCTTGCTTCAACATCAGCGAAATAACGCTGGAAACGCTCTCCGTCATAAGCAAAGCCGGCGGATGTGGAAAGGCCGGCACCTGCGCCGATCAACACAGCGTCTGCCTTGCTTAGGGCTTCTTGAAACCGATGGATAGCCTGTTCGATCTGCTTTGTGCGCATCAACATGCGGATACCCCCAGGAGCTGTTGATAAATGCGCAGATCCGCATCCTTGAACACATTGAAGATGACCCGGATATCTGCCTGCTGTGCATGCAGGAAGGATGTCACCGTCTGGACTGCGATTTCCGCCGCTGGTTCATGGGGAAAGTGAAATTCCCCGGTGGATATGCAGCAAAAAGCAATGCTCTGGCAGTTGTTTTCCACGGCCAGCTGCAGGCAGGAACGATAACAGGAGGCCAGATCCTCACGATCCTGCTTTCGGACGGCGCCGCTGATCATCGGTCCTACGGTATGCAGGATATGCTTGCAGGGCAGATTGAAGGCCGGAGTGATCTTTGCCTGGCCGATGGGTTCTTCATGTCCTTGCCTGCGCATCATGTCACCGCAGAAGAGACGAAGCTGGATGCCGCTTCTGGAGTGGATGATGTTGTCGATACAGGAATGGAGAGGATGAAAACAGCCTAACATCGCGTGGTTCGCGGCATTGACGATGGCATCTGCTTTCAAGGTCGTGATGTCTCCCTGCCAAAGCACAAGCCGCTGATCATTGGGGATGGAAGGCAGCGTCATGCCGTCTGTGATGCCGCGGCGGTCACGTTCCTCTTGCAGATAGGCATCCTGTATCTTGAGAACATCAGGGCTGATCGGCTTGGGCAGCCTGACGTTCATCAAGCTGCGCAGCAGATCGCTTTGCGCCTGTTCATCAGCGGGAATGGTGATATCGGCATATCGGGGATCTTCGGCCAATAAGGCCTGGATGAGATAGATCCGTTGTTCACGATGGGTCATTGCTGCACGCTCCTTTCATTCTTCAGCGCATTCAGGTCATGAAAACTGTTGGCGATCAGGCTGCGGACAAAGTCATCCGCAGGATGGCTGAGGATGTTTCGCGGGGTGTCGAGCTGACGGATCTCTCCTTGATCCAAGATCAGTACGCGTGTGCCCAGATAGAGCGCCTCCCGCAGATCGTGGGTGATGAAGACGACGGTGATGCCGGTCTGATCGTGGATGGTCTTGATCTCGCTTTGGAGCTGGCTGCGCGTGATGCTGTCGACCGCGCCGAAAGGCTCGTCCATGAGCAAGATATCCGGGGAAGAGGCCAGCGCGCGGGCAATGCCGACACGCTGCTGCTGCCCGCCGGAAAGTTCATTCGGATAACGGGTGCGCAGGCGGTCATCCAGGCTGACGATCTTCATCCATTTGCGCACGGCCGATTCGGTCTTTTCCTTGTCCTTGCCATTGAGCAGATTCGGCACATAGGCGATGTTTTCCTCGACGCTCATGTGCGGAAAGAGGATGCTGCCCTGGATGCTGTAGCCGATGCTGCGGCGCAGGGAGATCAGATCAGCTTGCTCGAGATCTTGGCCCTTGACCATGATCTTTCCGCTGTCCGGCTTGATCAGCCCGTTGATCATCTTCAGCAGCGTGGTCTTTCCGCAGCCTGAGGATCCGACCACGGTCAGGAAAGTGCCTTCTTCGATCGAGAGGCTCAGCCCGTTCAGCACACGGGTCTCTCCATAAGTTTTGACGATGCTTTCCATACGGATGGCTGTGCTCATGATCATTCCTCCTCCGTGATCAGTCCGTTTTCCTGCAGATACTGCCTGGCGGCGTCCCGCGGTTCGACATTTTCGCTTTCGACCAGATAGTTCAGATGGGCCATGTCCCGGTCACTCAAGATGCCTTCGACCATGCCGAGCACATCCCGCAGCTGGGGATATCGTTCCAGGATCTCGCTGCGGACCACATTGCCGCACTGGTATGAGGGATAGAAGTGCAGATCGTCATTGAGGATGACCAGATCAGATACGCTGACCTGTCCGTCTGTCGTGAAGATCGGCATCACATCGATCTCATCCTGCGCGATGGCCTGGTATTTCAGCCCGATATCCAGATCGACCGTATTGGCGAAGGTGAGCCCGTAAGTCTCACAAAGCGGGGAGTAGCCGTCTTCTCGTTCGTAGAAGTCGTATTCGGCGCCGAAGGTCAGCTCGTCCGCGATGCCTCGCAGATCAGAGATATTCTTCAGATCATACTGTTGGGCGATCTCGCTGCGCACGGCAAGCGCATAGCTGTTGTTGAAGCCGTACATGCCGATCCATTCCATATCATAGTCTTGCGCGTAAGCATCCTGCAGCTCATCGAAGCGCTCTTCGGTATACAGATCGTCGTTCTTGAGCACCATGTTCCAGGCAGTTCCGGTGTATTCGGGATAGATGTCGAATTCGCCTTGTTCCATGGCAGGCTGGATGTTGGATGTCCCTCCGCCTACGCCCTGGGTGATCTCCACATTCAGATCAGTGTTTTCCTCGATCAGGATATCCAGCATCTCGCCCAGGATATACTGTTCGCTCATCGGCTTGGTCGCGATGCGGATGGTCGGTGTCCTTCCGGCACGCAGGAACAAGGCGGTGGATAAGATGACCGCGGCCAGGGCGGCACAGCCGATCACGGCAGGTCTTCTGCGCCGCTTGTTCGATGAAGGCGCATGGTGCTGCCCGCATCGTTTCTCGACCTTGCCGAGAATAAGGTCGAAGATGAGCGCCAGCGCCGCGATGAGCAGGCTGCCGGTCACGGTCATGGCGGCGTTGTTCGTCGTGATGCCGCGGTAGATGGCCACGCCCAGTCCGCCGGCACCGATGAATGAGGCGATGCCGGCCAGGGCAAGCGTCATGACGACCATGTTGCGGATGCCGGAGAGGATGATGGGCATAGCCAGCGGCAGCTTGATCTTCCACAGGATCTGCCTTCCAGTGCTGCCCATGCCCTCGGCAGCTTCGATGATGCCGGCATTGACAGTCGTCAGTCCGGTATAGGTGCTCCTGACCATCGGCAGCAGCGCATACAGCGTGAGCGCGATGACGGCGGTCAGATTGCCGATGCCGGAAAGCGGGATCAGAAACCCGAGCATGGAAATGGACGGGATCGTATACAGAAAATTGACGATGGGCATGACCAGGCGAGCGCTTTTCTGGTATTCGCTCATGAAGATGCCCAGTGCGCCGCCGATCAAGACGGCGATGATGATGGCAATCAGAGAAATGGCGAGATGTTCCCCGCATAGACCGAGAAAGAAGGATGCGCGTTCGCTCAGTAACGTCCAGACTTCCTGGATCATGCGCGCTCACCTCCGGGAAGGATGGCGTGGACCGGACAAGTTTCCGCACATAGACCACAGTGCAGGCAATGCTCCTGTGCGATCTGATAAGGGCTGCCAGCGCAGATGCATTGCTGCGGGCAGCTTCGCATGCACTTTCCGCATCCGAAGCAGTTTGGTCCGATCACAAAGCCCTTTTCTGTTGAGAGGCTGATCTCTCCGCGGCAGATCGGGCTTACGCCGAGATCGAACCATTCCATCTGCTCGATGCGGATGCAGAATGGCTCCAGGATGTAACGGCTGTCGCGCGGATAGACATCATTCATGGACGGATTGTGGTTGAAGATCTCATCGATCCATCGCTGCTGATCGCCCAGCTTCTGCGCTCTTCCGCTGATGCGGAACATCTGAAATTGTTTATTCAGTCCGCTGACGGCGACATATCCTCCTTCACATAGCTGATGATAAAATGCTTTTCCCCGGGCAGTGCAGAAATAGATGGTCTCTTCATCGGCAAGCATCACATCGATGATGCGCACTTGCGGTCTCCCTTCACTGTCCACCGTGGCAAAGGCCACATCTTTGATCTTCCGCAGTTCCTGCAAGATCTGTGCTTTGTTCATATCGATCACTCCTGACCAGCTTGTTCGCTGTTTACAGTGTTCAGTATACGCGGCGTGTCCGGAATGAGAAGTACGCACTTTTTTGTGGCCTGGTTACTTGAAAGAAACCATAAAGGCGCTGACTTGTCATCGATGAGCGCGAATGTTAAAATGCAGAAGAACAGATGGGAATGATGGGAGGAATAGAGGATGGAATGGCTGCCAATCGCTGTGATCGCGGTTTTTGCGCTGATCGCGGCATTGTATCTGACCGTAAAGCGGGCAGTGAAGGATGCCCTGAAGGAATACGCCAAAGAGACGCGTCAGGGCTGAATGATCGCTGAGCTCAGGACGATGCAAGGGAAATGGAGATGTCCGCATTGAAGCGCGTTGTGTGATCAAAGAGAAGGAAGGGTTACAGATGAAAAAAGAGATGCCGGCCTGTCCGGTGGAAACGACGCTGATGCTGATCAGTGACCGCTGGAAAGTGCTCATCATCCGCGATCTGCTGGATGGGACAAAACGCTTCGGCGAGCTGAAACGCTCGGTGGGCAATATCTCTCAGAAGGTATTGACCGCTAATCTGCGCGCGATGGAAGAGAGCGGCTTGTTGACACGCAAGGTCTATCCGGAGGTTCCGCCGCGGGTGGAATACACGCTGACCGAGACAGGATACAGCCTGAAGCCGATCCTGGATGCCATGAAAGAATGGGGAACGAACTATAAAAACAGCGTGGGCGATCGGGAAGCGGAATGAGGCATCGCTGACCCTGTGTTGATCGGTACGCATGCAGAGAAAGAGGAACATCAGGGATCAAGAAAACCCGTCACCAGGACGGGCTTTTCTATATCATTTAAGTGTACAGCGCATATGACTTGCGCTGAGGGCATGTCTTGATCAGCATGGCGCGGACAGCGGCGAGATGCTCTTCGTCTGCCTTTCTTGCGGCGTGCGGACAGACAGCGACACAGCGCATGCAGGAAATACAGAGATCAGCATCCATCCGGGCAGGATCATTTCGGTCGATGGCCTGGACCGGACAGCGTTCTGCGCATGTTCCGCATGCCGTGCAGTGTTGGTCAGGCTTGGGCAGCATGGCTGAAACGCCGCGGTTTTTATATGGATGGCTGCCGGGAATGCTTGGGACAGACCGATCGCATGCATCCAGTTTTTTCTTGATCTGTCCGGCGAATTCGGACAGCGTCTTCTGATCTTGCGCATCCGGGCGGCCGGCTGCGATCTCATGGACGATGGAATGTCGTGCTATGGCCGAAATGGCTGCGACGACATGGAAGCCTGCGGCTTCGGCCGTGTCTTGCAGCTCGACCAGCGCGTCCTCGACGGCCCGGTTGCCATAGACACAGATCAGGATGGCCCTGGCATGGTTTCCGTTGATGGCAGAAAGGCGGTCAATGGCCGGCTTTGGCACTCGCCCGCCATAAGAAGGCACAGCGATGACCGCAACATCGTCCTCTTGCAGGGACAGTGTGGAAAACGGGATCTGCCAGTCGCTCAGATCGATGGCCGTGGACCTTGCGGCCATCGCCTGAACCAGCATATCCGCTGTTCGCTGTGTGCCGCCGGTCGGGCTGAAACAAATGTTTACGATATGCATATTCTCTCATCCGATCGTTCGCATCGATCGATGCGCAAGAAGCTCAACTAGTGATCGATCAGATCAGACCGTTTTCTTTGCAATACATGTACACGCCGTCTTCACGGACATCTTTGCAGAGGACATCCGCGGCCTGCTTCAGGTTGGCTGAGGCGTTGGCCATGGCGATGCCGGTGCCGACAGCCTGCAGCATCTCGATGTCGTTGTCACCGTCTCCGAAGGCAGCGGCTTCATCCGGACTGAGATGAAAATGTTCCAGGATCTTCTGGACACCGATCCCTTTTCCGCCGCTGGCTGGGATGATGTCTACTGCTCGATCCCACCATGCGGCGATCTTGGCATGGCGGACATCACGCATGACCATCGGATATTCTGAAGGATAACAACCCATCATGATCTGATAGACTTCCTGCTGTGCGAGCAGCGTGAAGTCCTCGCTGACCTTGACCTCTTGTTTTGAGATGGCATAGTAATCGATCAGGTCCTGGTCTTTGCCATTGGCGCTCATCCGCTCTGCGGTGGCGATGGACACCGGGCGGTGAATGTCCGCTGCGTTTTTGATGATGATGTGCACATCCTCTGTCGGGATAGGGTTGCGGTAGATCACGGTATCCTCCGTGTAACAGAGCGAGCCGTTGAATGTCATAAACACATCGAAGCGCGCCCCGTGAAAATCAGGGAGAGAAATGGGCGGTCTGCCGGTCGCTACACAGATCTTGATGCCATTTTCCTGCAGACGGCAGAGTGTTTCTACGGTCCGTTCAGAAATGACTTTTCGCTCCATATCGATCAGTGTGCCGTCAATGTCGAAAAAGATGATCTTGATGTGATTGCGCATACGATGTCCTCCATGTTTATCTGATATGATTATATCAGGAAGATCAGGAAGACACCAGCAGCTGGATCAGGATTTCTGCATGGCCTGAAAGATCAAATATATGCCGAGGAGAAGGATGCCGACAGATAGACCCAGGATGATGCCGGAGAGCAGATCCTGCATCGGCGAACCAACGAAATGCGGTGCAAGGGCCTGCAAGGCAATGCCGAATATGAGCATGATGACACCATGCAAGATGCCGTTTTGTCTTTCCAGTTCTTGGGTGCGCCGCAGCAGTTCCATCAGCTGCCGCTCATGCAAAGCTGTATTCTTGCCCTCGATGAGCTCACTGACACTGATGTCAAGGGTTTCGCATAAAGACTGGATCAGCGCATAATCTGGCATGCTTCTGCCGCATTCCCATTTTGACACGGTCTTGTCGCTGATGCCGAGCTGCTCTGCCAGCTGTGCCTGCGTAAGGTTCTTGATTCGTCTTTTTTCTGCGATATATCGTCCGATCTGTTTTTGATTCATCATGGCCACCTCGCTTTCATCTTTATTGTAATGAGGATCTTGTCATTTTCCTACTATTTGATGGTAGAATTTGAGGATAGTTCGTGTCAATTTGTCAAAATCGCATCTGTTACTGGGCATATGAAAAACATCTTGCTTGCATGTTGCCATGACAGATGATTAAATGGATAGAAAATAAAGTGATGAGAAAAACTATAGATGAGAGCAGGAGGAAAGCATGAAATTGATATTGAGCGATAAACCGATCATCTTGCCTGAAACCGGCAGCGATGTCAAAATAGTGGATCTATCCCGGCTGCAGATCAGACCATGCATCGGCTGCTTTGGATGTTGGACCAAGACGCCGGGGAAGTGTGTCATTCGTGATGATGCGGTCCGTGTCTATCCGCTCATCGCCAGAAGCCGCAAGATCATTTATGTAAGCAAGGTGCGGTATGGCAGTTATGATACGGTGATGAAGACGATGCTGGAGCGTGCGATTCCGATCCAGCAGGCATTTATCCATCTTGTTCAAGGGGAGACTCATCATGTGCAACGTCAGGTCAATGTGAAGGATGCAGTCATGATCGGGTATGGTGATCTGACCATGGAAGAACAGCAGGTATTCCGACAGTTGATCGAACGAAATGCGAAAAATATGAATTTCGAACGGTGGCGTGTGAGGTTTGCGATTCCAGAAGAATTAGAACAGGTCGTTTCTGAGGAGGTGGCCGCATGGGAAAGATATTGATCATCAATGGCAGTCCTCGGGCTCCTCGTTCTCATTCTGCTCGTTTTGCACAGATCTTTGGTGAACGATGCAAGGCGGAAACGGAGCATGTGCAGCTTCTTCATGCGGATCATGTCCAGCTGGCGCGAAAATTCGAGGATTGCAGCGATGTGTTATTTGTCTTTCCGCTTTATGCGGATGGTGTTCCTGCCATATTGCTCGAATTCTTGAAAAGTCTTTCTGCTGCTCCGCCAACGCACCGTCCAGTGCTTTCTGTACTGATCAACTGTGGTTTTCAGGAACCTTGGCAAAATGACTCAGCGGTAGCGATCATGCGCTGTTTTGCTCATATGGAAGGATATCCTTTCGGCTCAGTATTAAAGGTCGGCAGCGGAGAAGCCATTTTATCCACACCTTTTGCGTTGCTGGTCAATGCCGCGATCATACGGCTTGCCAGAGCGGTAACAACAGGAAGACATCGTGAATTACAGGTGAGCATGCCAATGCCTAAATGGATGTTTATCAAAGCGTCCAGACATTACTGGATCGAGTATGGCAGACGCAATGGGATCGATGAAGCGAGCATGGCCTCTCTCTTGATCGAGGATAAGGAAACTTAAGAAATGAGGAGAAGACTAAGCAGACAGAAGGATATAAATCTCATCACAACATTAATTTTTATCGGAAATCTGCTATAATGTTCGCTGAGGTGATCTTATGTTTCGAATCGGACAGTCCAGCGATATCCACCGGCTGCAGGAAGGCCGCAAGCTGATCTTAGGCGGCGTGGAGATCGCGCATGAGAAAGGACTGCTCGGACATTCCGATGCAGATGCGCTGACCCATGCCATTGCGGAGAGCATCCTGGGCGCACTGGCGCTGGGAGATCTGGGGACGCATTTTCCTGATACGGACGAGCGCTGGCGCGGCGTCAGTTCGCTTTTCCTGCTTTCTCAAGTCTGTGAAATGATGGAAGCAGAAGGATATGCGATCGGCAATCTAGACGCGCTCATCATGATCGAACGGCCCAAGATGGCACCTCACATCATGAAGATGCGGGAGAACATCGCTCATTGCCTGCACTGCGGCATCGGACAAGTTTCCATCAAAGCGACCAGAGGCGAAAAGCTGGGATTTGTCGGCCGGGAAGAAGGCGTGCTGGCTCAATGTGCGGTCCTGCTGCAGAAGGAGGAATGAAACCATGAGAGTGTTGATCCAGCGTGTGAGATATGCGTCCTGCAAAGTGGATGGGGAATATACAGGAAAGATCGATCAAGGCTTTCTGATGTTTGTCGGCTGCCGTGAAAGCGACGATGATGCCGTTATTGCTAAGATGGCCGACAAGGCATCCGGCCTGCGGATCTTTGAGGATGAAAACGGCAAGATGAACCGCAGTCTGGAAGATGTCGGCGGCGCTATCTTATCGATCTCGCAGTTCACGCTTTATGCGGACTGCCGCAAGGGCCGCCGCCCTGGTTTTACGGAAGCGGCCAGAGGCGATACAGCCATCAAGATGTATGATCAGTTCAATGAGGAGCTGCGTCAGCGCGGTTTTCATGTGGAGACCGGCATCTTTGGCGCAGATATGAAGATCGAGCTGCTCAACGATGGTCCGGTGACCATCTGGCTTGACAGCGATGCCATCATGTGAAGGAGAGAGCAAGATGAAATTGATCAGCGGAAAAACGATCGCTGCCGATATCCGTGAAACGCTGCGGCAGCGCATCGAGAATCTGAAAGAAGCAGAAAAAAGGCTGCCTAAGCTCAGCGTCATCCTGGTCGGAGACGATCCTGCCAGTGCGACCTATGTGCGCAACAAGGAAAGAGCATGTGCGCAGACCGGTATCTTGAGCGAGACGATCCGGATGAGAGAAGACACTACGCAGCAGGCGCTGCTGGAAGTGATCCGCCGGCTCAACGCCGATGAGACGGTTGACGGCATCCTGGTGCAGCTGCCGCTTCCCGCGCATATCGAAGCAAACGAGGTGCTCATGGCGATCGATCCTGGCAAGGATGTCGACGGTTTCCATCCGGTCAATGTAGGCAAGATGATGACCGGGATGCAGGCGCTGCTGCCATGTACGCCAAAAGGCGTCATCCGCATGCTGGAAGCAGCCGGCTATGATGATCTCAGCGGCATGCGGGCCACGGTGATCGGCCGCAGCAACATCGTGGGCAAGCCGGTCGCGCAGCTGTTGCTGGCCAAGCACGCCACTGTGACCATCGTTCATTCACATACGGCGCGGATCGCGGAGGTATGCGCTGAGGCGGATGTCGTCGTCGCTGCCATCGGCCGTCCAAAGCTGATCGGCGCTGACTGGATCAAGGAAGGGGCCGTTGTCATCGATGTCGGCATCAACCGTGATGAGCATGGGAAACTATGCGGGGATGTGGACTTTGAACAAGTGAAGGATAAAGCGGCGGCCATCTCTCCGGTCCCCGGCGGCGTCGGTCCGATGACCATCGCCATGTTGCTGGAAAATACGCTGGAGGCGTATGCCGAACATGAAAAAGGAGGACGAGGACATGGAAGTGCCACAGTATGATCTCAACGATATCATCGAGATGAAAAAGGAGCATCCCTGTCATAAATCAAAGCAGTGGAAGATCATCCGCATGGGGGCGGATATCCGCATCAAGTGTCTTGGCTGCGGCTCCAGCGTACTCATGCCCCGTGTCAAATTTGAAAAGAAACTGAAGCGTGTCGTCGAGCACGCGCCGCAGTCAGAAAACGCGCAGGAAAATTGATCCTGCGTTTTTTGATACTTTCTCAACAAATCAGAAGCATTTCCCAAACAGCGTGCATGTACGATAGAGACATCCGCAAGGGAAAGACTTGAGGAGATGTAAAGGAGGAGGATTTATGGAAGGCTTAACCAACAGTTTGGTGACTTAATACTTTCCAAACAATGAAACAAGCTTACAAAGTCAATAAAGTATCATAATTTTGATGCCGAATACATTGTTCAAACTGTTGAGTCACCATTTTGATGGTTAAGCTTTATGGAAAAGAAGAATTTCATCTCATTGATCATGGGGACCGTCGGCGGCATCCTGTTTACCATCGGCATGTGCATGTGTCTGCTGCCGCAGTGGAACGCGTTCAATCAGGGCGTGGTCATCTCAGTGATCGGGCTCGTCGTATTGCTCATCATGCTGCTGGTGCGCCGCAAGCTGGAAGGCAAGCCGGTCATCGTCAAGCTGAGTGCCAGAACGGTCGGTACGGTGCTGCTGGGCATCATCGGCGCGCTTGTCCTTGGCATCGGCATGTGCATGACGATGATCTGGAACAGCATGGCCGCAGGCATCGTCGTCGGTATCGTGGGCATCGTGCTGCTCATCTGCCTGATCCCGGCAATCAAAGGGATAAAGTAAAGGAGGAACGATCATGGCAAGATCAAAGTTCGTGCAGAAGAATGAAAAGATCGCCGAAGCCGTCGTGGATGGCTATCAAAAGATCGAGGACAGTATCGTCGGCGTATACAAGAAAGTGGAGAAAAGTGTCGTGGATGGCTTCAGCCGCATCAGCGACCACTTTGCCGATCAGTACTTGACCAAGGAAGGGGAGAGCGTGGAAGAAGCCAAAGCACGGCTGAACCGTGAAAATGAGGAACGGCGCAAAGCCGCAGGGGCGAAACATCCTCATCATGGGCATGAATGATCGGTCTGGACTTTCAGACCGGTTTTTCACCAAATCATGTGAGCGCGCCAGCCCAGAAACAAAATCTTAACATTTCCGTGTTACAATCATGATGCTGTAGGAGGGATGTCCATGTTTCGCTTATTGGTCGTAGAGGATGACCGTGAATTAAACAAGACCGTGTGCGCTTATCTCAGCCAAAACGGTTATCAGACGACAGGATGTTTGCGTGTCGCGGAGGCATATGATGCCATGTATGGCGGCACTGTGTTCGATCTGATCACATGATGCCGGGAATAGATGGGTTTGAATTTACGCGTGCGGTGCGAGAGCTCAATGAAGAGATCCCCATCTTGTTCATGACCGCGAGGGATGATCTTGCGTCCAAGCAGCGCGGGTTCCGCGCCGGCATCGATGACTATATGGTCAAGCCGGTCGATCTGGATGAGCTGCTGCTGCGTGTGGAAGCGCTGCTGCGTCGCGCCCATATCGCTTCCAGCAAGCGGCTTGTCATCGGCGCTCTGACGCTGGATGCGGAAGAGCACAGCGCTTATCTGAACAAAGAAGAGATCGGGCTGACCGTCAGGGAATTCAATCTGATCTACAAGCTGCTCTCTTATCCGAAAAAGACCTTTACCCGCTCTCAGCTCATGGATGAATTCTGGGACAGTTCGACTTCAGCCGGATCATGATCGCTTCCAGCGGCGCGGTCATCTTCCTGTTCATCGTGGGAATGGGAATCAGCATGATGGTGCGTGCAAGACGCAGGGGCTTGGAATGCAGAAAGGAAGGTTAAATCATGGATCAGAATGAAGAGACATTTGAATATCGCTATTCTGCAAAACAACAAGAGGAGATCGAAGCGATCCGCCGGAAATATCTGCCTAAGGAAGAAGACAAGATGGAGCAGCTGCGGCAGATGGACAAGCGTGTTTCTCGCAAAGGCACGATCATTTCCATCATCATCGGCGTGATCGGCTGTCTATTGCTGGGAATCGGCATGTGCTGTACGATGGAGTGGGCCGGGCGCTGGTTCGTGCCCGGTATCATCATCGGTGTGATCGGCATCGTGATGATCGCGCTGGCCTATCCGCTGTATGAGCGCATCACCAAAAAAGAACGAAAGAAGATCGCGCCGCTGATCTTGAAGCTGGCCGATGAACTGAAGAGCAAGGAATGAGGAAAACAAAAATGGCTGTGCAGATACAGCCATTTTTGGTCTTTATTGTTCCGGGCGAAGGCCGATGATGTCATCGATCGGCATGGCGATGACAAGGCCATGGGCATCGGTGTTGAGCCCGTATCGTTCACCGATCGTGCGCATGATGTCAGCTTTCTTTTCTTTCGGGATGACGATCAGGACAAAATCTTGTTCTGCCTGCAGGGTGATGCCCAGATATTCGGCAGCATATTCACTTCCGCAGCGCTTGCCTTTCAGCATCGTGCTTCCGCCGACGCCGATCTCACGCGCGGTCTCTACGACGTCATCTCCGTATCCGGCTGTCACGGAGATCCAGATCAGGGTGTATTTGTTCGTATCTTTCATTTTGGCTTCATCTCCTTCTATCCGTTTCTCGATTTTTTCCTTTGCTTCTTCATTGAGCATGGAGAAGATCGGTGTCTGGATGCCTGTGACAGGCACCGTGAATACGATGCCGCCGCCTCGGCGCTTGACCGACAGCTCGTTTTCCATTGCTTCGAAGACGGCAGGGACGCTGAAACGCGGCAGGAAGCTGACGGTGATCAGGCGGGCGCTTTCCCGCATGCCTAGGATATCCAGGATCTCAGAAGGTGCGGTCCCCTGCGCCCGGCACTGATAGAAAATAGGGATACGCAGCGCATCAAAACACTTTTTCAACAGCTTTTCGCTCTGGGTGCTCGTGATGGATATCAGGATACGCGGTCTGCGCTGTGTTTCATCAGGCATAGTCATTCATCCTCCTCAAATTCGATGATATCATCCGGAAGTACCTGTTTGTTCTGCGGCGCTTTCGCGGACTTTTGTACATAGATCAGTCCCATGATCTGAATGGTGATCAATGGGGAAAGGGCAACCAGCGCGACCACGCCGAACGCGTCAGTCACGACATTGCCGCCGACGCCGGTGCAGGCGCCCATGGCGAGCGGCAACAGGAAGGTTGAGGTCATCGGCCCGCTGGCCACGCCGCCGGAGTCATAGGCGATGCCGACGAAGATCTGTGGGACAAATCGGCTCAGGATGAGCGCTGCGGCATAGCCGGGAATCAGGATCCAGTAGATGTTGAGTCCGGTCAGTACGCGGACCATGGCCAGCGCGACGGCCGCGGCGACACCGATGGACAGCGCGCTGTTCATCATGCCATGAGAGATCGTGCCGCCGGTGATGTCCTCTACTTGATTGTTGAGCACCTGTACGGCTGGTTCAGCCTTGACGATGAAATATCCGACGAGGATGCCGATCGGGATGAGGGCCCACTTCAGCTCTCCGGTACCTAGGTTGCTGCCCAGCAGATTGCCTACCGGGGCAAAGCCGACATTGACCCCGGTCAGGAAAAGAATCAGACCGATGATGGTGTAAACGAAGCCCATGCTCATGCGCAGAAGCTGATGTCTGCGGTAAGCGCGGGTGAAGAGCTGGAAAAGGATAAAGACGGCCATGACCGGCAGGATGCTGATGAGCACTTCTTCGGTATATTGCGGCAAGACGATGATGAACTGCTGCATCGCGTCACGAGTATACTGAATATGGGTGAGCTCAGCGGCGTTATAGACAGCGTCGGTCGGATTGTAAAAGATGCCCAGCAGCAGCACCATGATGATGGGGCCGATGCTGCACAGCGCGACGAGACCGAAGCTGTCGTCTGAGCCTTCCTTGCTGCCGCGCGATGCGGATAGCCCGATGCCAAGTGCCATGATGAACGGGACGGTCATCGGCCCGGTCGTCACGCCGCCGGAATCGAATGCCACTGCGGTGAATTCATCAGGGGCAAAGAAGGAGAGGAGGAACAGCAGGATATACAGCACAGTAAGTGTCTGGGACAGGCTGATCCGATAGAGGATGCGCAGGAACGCGATGACCAGGAAGATGCCGACCCCGCCTGCCACGGTATAGATCAGTACATTATTGGGGATGGAAGCGACCTGATTTGCCAGCACTTGCAGATCCGGTTCGGCAATCGTGATGATCGCGCCCATGAAAAAGCAAATGAGCACGGTCGCCCACAATTTATTTCCCTTGATCATCTGGCTGCCGATGCTCTGGCCAAGTGGGGTCATTGCCAGTTCGGCGCCAAGCTGAAAGATGCCCATGCCGACGATGAGCAGCATGGCCCCGATCAGAAACAGCAGCAGGGTCCCAGTTTCCATCGGGACGACCGTCGCGCTCAGCAGAAAGACGATGACGGTGATCGGCAGAACGCTGGCCAGGGATTCCTTGGTTTTCTCTTTTAATTGTTCTTTCATCATGAGTGGACATGCCTCCTTTTCTGTTTATCTGTTTCACGCGTGATACGGCATTATGCAAAGAAGAGGGCTTCAGCCATGGCAGTCATCAGCGCAGATGCGGATGACATGATATGTGTGCGTCGAAAAGATTGATTCATGATACACTTGTCCGGTTTGCGCGTCAACCGGATCTAGGAAATTTGACATTTTTACACAATGCAGGCAGCTTTGTGAAACAGATGGTCAGCACGCGTGTCGCAAAAGTCTCTCCTTTTCTTTGACAAGCATGAGCGACGACCAAAAAGCTGCATATATCATATTTTACTTGATTTCACGGCGTGATTCATGGGGGAATGTGACGATTCAGACAAAAAGAAGAAAATGTCTGATGTGAGTATAAAGGAAGCAAGACAGATAATAATAAGGAAGAGTCTTTCAGGTATGGTCGGCAAAATGTGAATCAATTCACAATTTTACATAGATTTGATATAACTTTAAAAACAATTAACATTCCTTTGAAGATGATCTGATAAAACGCTCGTATAATGATAGACGTAAAGCAAAGAGGAAAACTCAAAGGAGGAATGAACAAATGAAGTTCATGAAAAAAGCAATGGCTTTCGGAATTGCATGTGTGATGGGTCTGACCCTGGCAGGATGCGGTTCATCGACTGGCAACGATTCGATCACAGTTTACTCTCGTGACGCATCCAGCGGAACCAGAGAAGCATTCGAAAAGGCAAATGATATGGAGGAAATGCTGACTGACGCAGCCGTTACGGTTGACAGCAACGGCGATATGGCGACTAAAGTCGGCGCTGATCCTAACGGAATCGGATATGTTTCCCTCTCTACTGATTTTGAGGCAAACAACCTGACTGCACTGAACTATGAAGGCGTAGCACCGAGCGAAGAGACTGTGCTGGATGGCACATACGGCATGCAGCGTCCGTTCTCTTATGTCACTAGAGCAAGCGGAGATTTCGCGGATGACCGTACTGAACAGCTGGTTGCAGCATTCATCGATTATCTGTGCAACTCTACTGAAGGCATGCAGGTGGTAGCAGATGCCGGCGGAATCGTCGATACGACAAAGTCTACGCCTTGGGAAGAGCTGAAAGCAAATCACCCGATCGTAAATGAAGACAACTCTGATCTGACGATCCGCACCGCAGGTTCTACTTCTGTAACAGACACGCTGCAGGCTGCGCTGGAGTCTTTCCAGAGCATGGCAGGCAACTTCCAGTTCACGATGAACCAGACAGGTTCCGGTGATGGATACAAGCGTGTTCTCGGCGAAGAGAAAGATGGCGCAAACGCTGCAGATATCGGCTTCGCTTCTCGTGAGTTCGAAGGGGAAGAAGATGTAACTCAGGGAATGGCAAGCGGTCAGTACTGCATCGATGCGGTAGTCGCAGTCATCAGCGCAGACAACACCTTCGGTGTAACGGATCTGACGGCAGACCAGATCAAGGGAATCTTCAGCGGTGAGATCACTGCCTGGGGCGATCTGCAGTAATCAAACGAGCTTCTGAGATATGCAAAAACCTTAGCAGAGCCTGCTAAGGTTTTTCTGGGAATATGAGATAGGGTGAATATATGGAAAAATTAGTAAGACCGCATATCAGCAAAGAAAAGAACCAGCAGAAGATGCGCAAGGACGCGATCTTAAAGGGTATTTTCCGTATCGCTGCCGTCATTTCAGGCGGTGCGATCGCTGTGATCGTGCTGTTTGTCTTCCTGCGCGGCGTTCAGCCGTTTTTGCCAGGATACGCAAACGGCCAAGTGAATTTCATTGACTTTTTGTTTGGCACGACCTGGCGTCAGGATCAGGGGGTCTATGGCGCTGGATTCATCATCATCAATACGCTGATCACTTCATTCGGCGCGTTGATCATTTCCTTCCCGATCAGTGTGCTGACTGCACTGTTCATCGTCAAGATCGCTCCTAAATGGCTTGCTAAGATCATGACCGCCATCGTGGAAATGCTCGCGAGCATTCCTTCGGTCGTCTACGGTGTCTTCGCTGCCGGTGCCATCACGACGATGGTCGTGGCGCTGGCTGGCGCATTTGGCATGACGACCGCAGGCGGAAATTCGCTGCTCGCTGTCATCTTGCTGCTGGCCATCATGATCTTCCCGACGATCACTTCCATGAGCATCACGGCCATCAGTTCGGTGGACCGCGCTTTGGAAGAGGGAAGTCTGGCGTTAGGCGCAACAAAGACCCAGACGAACTTCAAGGTCGTCTTGATCGCTGCTAAATCCGGTATCTTTGCCGGTGCGATCCTGGGCATCGGCCGCGCGTTTGGTGAAGCGACCGCCGTAGCGATGGTTGCCGGAAACAAGATGTTCGGACCGACATTCGACTTATTTGACATCACGCGAACGTTGACAAGCACGATGCTCTCTGGATTGAAGGAGACGACCGGACTGGATTATGATATCCGTTTCTCCGTCGGTCTGGTGCTGATGGTCGTGATCCTGGTGTCTAACTTCCTGTTGAACCTGGCCAAGAAGAAAGTGGGTAATATGTCATGAAGATCAAAGCGGGAAATCACGGAAAGCGTAAGTTTTATGATGGCGCGCTTCAGGGCGTTACATATCTTTCCAGCGGCATATCGGTCATCGTACTGGTCGCCTTGTTTGTGTTTATCTTTACCAGAGGCTGGTCTTCCATCAATATGGATCTGATCATGAACAACTATTGGTCAGAGAATTATACGGTGGAAACCATCTCACAGAGCGACGGACAGACGTTTGAGCGTCCGGCTGATCTGAGCGAAGAAGCTTATTTTTCCGAAAAATGGGGAATTGCTTTCGTCGATCATGTTGATGCACACAAAGATGAGATGATTCTGGTAGAATATATAGATGAGAACTCCCCGCTGTACGCGTTGAGCAATGTGAGCGTGCGTAATAACCCACAGGACTTTACGCTGCAGGTAGGCATGCAGGTATCCAGGCTTCAATATCATGATGCGCAAGGCAATGTCGGACTTGGCGGCGGCATCATGGGACAGACTGCGGAACAGCTGGCACAGACGCTGGATGATAATGCGGCCACGGTAGACTCCATGTATATTCAGACGACTGGCGGCGGTATCCGCGGCTCGATCATCTCCACGGTATATCTGTTGCTGGTATCCATGGTGATCGCCCTGCCGATCGGCATAGCGAGCGCCGTCTATCTCAATGAATATGCGAAAAAGAGCAAATTCAATATGCTGCTGCGCAGCGGTATCGAAACATTGACCGGTGTGCCGAGCATCGTTTTTGGCCTGATGGGCGTCACGGTGCTGTTCCCGGTGACCCAGGTGTTCGGCGCCACGACCACCAGTATCTTGCTGGGTGGTCTGACCATGGCCATCATCTTGCTGCCGACCATCATCCGCTCCACTGAGGAGGCATTGCTGGTCGTTCCGCAGCATCTGCGTGACGCTTCACTCTCAGTAGGCGCGAATCAGTCGCAGACGATCTTTAAGATCGTACTGCCTTGCGCGGTGCCTGGCATCCTGACCGGTGTGCTGCTGGGCATCGGACGTGTCATCGGTGAATCTGCCGCCCTGATCTATACGATGGGCACCTTCATCAATGACTCTCCGACGCTGCTGAGCCAGGGCACATCGCTGGCTGTGCAGATCTGGAGCATCATGAGCGGCGAGCAGCCGAACTATGAGCTGGCCTGCGCCATTTCCATCATCATTCTGGTCTTTGTGCTGATTCTGAACTTTGCCGTTAAGGTCATCAGCAAGAGATTCTCTAAGGCTTGGTATTAGGAGGTAGCATAATGGAGAACATTATTTTTGAGGTAAACCATCTGAATCTGTTCTATGGTGAAAAGCAGGCGCTGATGGATCTGAACATGAAAATTGAGAAAAACGCGATCACTGCGCTGATCGGGCCGTCCGGCTGCGGAAAGTCCACATTTCTGAGATGCCTGAACCGCATGAACGATCTGATCGATGGCTGCCGCGTGGAAGGTGAGATCCTGATCGAAGGCAAAGACATGTACAATGGCGACATGAATGTCGTAGATCTGCGTACCCGTGTAGGCATGGTGTTCCAGAAACCAAATCCATTCCCGATGTCGATCTTTGATAACATCGCGTATGGACCGCGCTGCCAAGGCATCAAGGATAAGAAGGTGCTCTCCCAGATCGTCGAGCAGTCATTGCAGCGCGCTGCGCTGTGGGATGAGGTCAAGGATCGTCTCAAGGACAGCGCTTATGGTCTTTCTGGCGGTCAGCAGCAGCGTCTGTGCATCGCCCGCGCGATCGCTATGGAACCGGAAGTCATCCTGATGGATGAGCCGACCTCTGCGCTGGACCCGATCTCCACCAATAAGATCGAAGAGCTGGCCATCGAGCTGAAGAAAGACTATACGATCGTCATCGTTACGCATAACATGCAGCAGGCTGCCCGTGTCAGCGACTATACCGCATTCTTCCTGCTGGGAGAAATGGTGGAATTTGACAAGACAAGCGTGATCTTCCAGAATCCGAAGGATAAGCGCACGGAAGATTACATCACCGGAAGATTCGGATAAACAGGAGGCAGTATACTATGATTAGAATTGACGGAAAGCTTTCGCAGATGGAGCAGACGCTCGTAAAGATGGGCAACCGCGTCGTCGGCATGCACGAATGTGTGTGTGAGGTGCTGGCGGAGCCAAATAAAGAAAGAGAATTGGAGATCATCTCCGCAGATGACCGCATCAATCACATGGAAGAAGAGATCAATGACCTGGCCATCGAATCACTGGCGCTGCTGGCGCCGGTAGCCAGCGATCTGCGCAAGGTCATCGCAGCCATCAAGATCGCCAGTGAGCTGGAGCGCATCGGTGACTATGCGAAGAACATCTCTAAGTTCCTGATCAAGAATGATCATCTGACAGATATCGTATGTGATTACGCGATCTCTATGGAAAAGGATCTCATCGGCATGCTGGAAAAAGCCATGCAGTGCATGGTGGATCAGGATGAAGAGGCGGCTTTTGCCATTCCGGAAAGCGATCATCGCATCAATCAGCAGATGAAAGACATCCGGGAAAAGCTGCTGAGCCAGAATGGTGTCGATAAGGAGCAGCTTTTGGACGAGCTGTTTGAGATCAGCGCCATGCTGCGCAACATCGAACGTGCCGGAGATCATGTGAAGAATATCTGTGAGCATATCCTTTACATGATGAAGGGTCAGCATTACGATTTCGGATAATCATGAAAGATCCGGCTGTCCGGCAAGGAGGGATGGCATTGAATCTGGAGATTCGAACTGAACGGCTGACCAACAGCGTCATGTCGATGTGCGAGACATTATGCAGCCAGCATGAGATCTGCATTCAGATGCTGGAACGCAGAGATTACCAGACCGTATATAAGGTGATGAAGAAGGAGCAGCGCATCAGCCGCATGGTCGAGATGATCAATCATCAGGTCATGGAGCTCATGCCGCTGGTACAGCCAGTGCCTGCTACGCTGCGCCGGCTGCTCGTCTCTTCTCATATCTCGTTCGAACTGCTTCACATGAGAGGCAGTGCCCGGGCTGCGGCCGAATTCGCAGACAGCTGTGAGGATGAAGATCTGCGCATCTATGTGGAAGAATTGGAGCGCTCTTTGATCCTGACGCTGCGGGTGGTCATCGGGATGTATGGGCGAAATTCGTTGGATGATATGAAGACTGCGGTCCAGCGTGTCGCGATGACCGAGAACATCATCAGCGAGTTTACCCAGATGACGAATGCAGAGAGCGCATGGCCGCAGCTGACCGAAAGCATTCGGCAGATGCTTTGCGGCATCCGCAACATCTGTGAAGATGTGTCTTATCTGTGCACGGGAGAAATCAAAGAAACATCAGAACTGAGAAGCTGAAGCGATTCGGCTTCTTTTTTCTGTTCGGATAGGCAGGTCATCGGAAAGATCATGCGATTATCCTGAATATGGAAAATATTGATAGAATTGTCGTGGAAAATGTGGTACCCTGATAGTGAATGTGAGGGGTTTCTGAAAACGCTTTGTACCTGTTCAGACCGTTTCTTGAACGCTCTCACGAAAAAGGAGGAGAATCAATGAAGAAATTTCTGCGCCGGTTCTCATTTGGCATCCTTGCGGCGGCCATGGGCATATCCATGCTCAACCTGCCAGTCGTCGTTGAGGCAGCCGGTGAGCAGACCGAGTACAAGATCTATCCGACACCGCATGAAATGGTCTATGGCGACAGTCAATCTGATCTGTCTGATTCCGCAGTGCTCATTGCGGAAGATGCCATCGACGAGTATACGGTGAATCGGACGAACGAAGCGCTGGAGCAGCTGGGCATCACGTCGGTGGAAGAAGCCGATGCCTTGCAGGATGGAACGACCAATGTCCTGGTCGGCGTCTATGGCTCTGATGGTGTTGTTGACCAGTACTTCGAAGAGAATCAGCTGATCGATGATGAGACATTGTTCACTAAGTCTGATTCTTATATCCTTTCCGTAGACGACAACGTGATCGCTGTCCTGGGAAAGGATACAGACGCTGCATTCTATGGCATGACGAGTCTGAAGCAGATCGCACAACAGGTAGAGAACGGCATCGTCCGTGATCTGAAGATCAATGACTATTCAGACGTCGCATTCCGCGGATTCATCGAAGGATACTATGGAAACCCGTGGTCCAATGAAGACCGTGCAGAACTGATGAAGTTCGGCGGGGAATTCAAGATGAACCAGTACATCTTCGCGCCGAAGGATGATCCGTATCACAACAGTCAGTGGCGCACGCTGTACCCGGAAGAAGAACTGGCCGAGATCGCCGAGCTGGCAAGAGTCGGAAACGAGACGAAGTGCCGCTATGTGTGGTCCATCCACCCGTTCATGTACAGCGCGTTCAACTTTAACAACTATGAGAACGACCTGGCCGTGATCGAAGCGAAGTTCCAGCAGCTGCTGGATGCGGGCGTACGTCAGTTCGGCGTGCTCGCCGATGATGCAGCCGGCGTACCGGTGGAAAACACCAATCGCCTGCTCACCGATCTCACCGAATGGCTGGAAAGCAAGCAGGCAGAGTACGAAGGGCTGAAGACAGACCTGCTGTACTGCCCGTCTGAGTATTATTCCGCTCCGTCTACCCTGTCCAAGTATTCCGTACTGCCGGAAAACGTCAAGGTCATGGCGACCGGCGGCAAGATCTGGGGCGAGGTTGCCCGCGACTATGGTGCAAACTTCACTGAGCAGGTAGGACGTCCGACGTACATGTGGACGAACTGGCCTTGCACCGACAACAGCAAGAACCACCTGATCATGGGCGGCTATACGACCTTCCTGCACACGGATGTCGAGCCGGGCACTTATCAGGGCATCGTGCTGAACCCGATGCAGCAGTCCGAGCCTTCCAAGGTTGCGATCTTCGGTAATGCGGAGTTCGCATGGAACATGTGGGAGAGCGAGGAGAAAGCCAACGAAGTATGGAATGACGCTTTCTCTTATGTAGATCACCTGAATGGCGAAGAGAGCGCGGCTTCTAACGCGCTGCGTGAGCTGAGCAAGCATATGATCAACCAGAACATGGATACGCGTGTTACAGCGCTGCAGGAATCGGTAGAATTGGCACCGAAGCTGGATGCGTTCCTGGAGAAAGTAGAAGCTGGAACGAGCGCGATCGCGGATGCGGAAGCGCTGATCGATGAATTCCAGATCATCAAGGATGCTGCAGTGACCTATGAGACATCTCATGGCAATGCGCGTACATATGATCAGATCCAGTACTGGATCAACAGCGCGAAGGATACGGCAGATGCCGCTATCGCCCTGCTGCATGGTTATATCGCATATGAGGAAGGAAACAATGCGGATGTATGGACATATTACTCCAACGCGCAGACAAGTTTCGAAAACTCCAAGACATATGGATTCTGGTATGTGGATCATACTGAATATGCGGAATTTGGCGTACAGCACATCGTTCCGTTCGTAGAAGACATGATGGCGGATCTCGCATCTAAAGTATCCGGCATCGTGGATCCGACGGCGATCGTACAGCGTTATATCACCAACCGCAGCGACAATCCGGGCGGTGATGAAGAAAACGTATTTGATGGCAGTGATTCCACTTATATCACATATTCCAGCCCGAACAGCATCGCTGTCGGCGAATATGTCGGTGTGATGTACAACCGTGCCATCACGGTAAATTCCATCGAATTCAAGATGGGCAACACCAACCTGCATGATACGTTCACTTCCGCAAAGCTGCAGTACACGGTAAATGGTTCTGAATGGATCGATATCGAAGGCAGTGAATATACCGACAACCGTTCCGAGATCAGCATGGATGGTCTGGACATCGAAGCAAGAGGTATCCGCCTGATCGCCACGGGTGTCAGATCGAATACTTGGCTGAGCGTGCGTGAGATCAATATCAATGACCGCAACAATACAAGCAGCGATACGCCGAGCGGCGGACAGATCGCGGTAACGCCGTATCGTTCCGCTTGGAATATTTACAGTGGTAATGATTCCAGCCTGACTGACGGCAATGACAGTACTTATGTCTGGTATAATCCAGGAAATATCAGCGGCGGCGATTACAGCAACGCTGGTGAATACTTCGGTATGGATGCTGGTTCTGTCGTCAATGTCGGCACCGTTCGTTTCGTTGTGGGCGCAAGCGGCAGCGTAGATAAATGGACAAGCTACCATATGGAATATTCTGTTGACGGCCAGTCCTGGACGACTGTCGCAAGCTACACCGGCGCATCAAGCGGACAGGATATCATCGAAGAAGATCTCGGCGGTGTGGAAGCGCGCTATGTGCGTCTGGTCAATGACCAGCATGTCGCGAAATGGATCCGCTTCTCTGAAATGAGCATGACCGACGCGAACTATAAGACCACAGATTATACGTACACTAACAGTGATGCGTGCACGACGATCGGCAATGACCATACCCTGTCTTCTACTTCTCTGGAAGCAACAGAGGGCATCACGCTGCAGCCGGGCGAATACGTAGGTATCCAGCTGGAGCGCATCAAGGAGATCGAAAGCATCGATGTCGATGTGACGACTGACGCTCTGACGCTGCAGTTCGCTGAGAACCAGGTCGAATGGAGAACTGGTACAGATTATGGCAATGTGCGTTATATCCGACTGATCAACAACACGGACAGCGCAGTGACCTTCGATCTGAACACCTTTACGGTCAACTCGGTAGAGGTCGAGGAAAACGAATTTGTCGAGACGACGATGGGCATCAATTCCGCGTATGGCGCAAATGATTCCCGCCGCACCGGCACGCTGCTCAATGCGTTTGATGGTAAGCTTGACACGGTAACGCGTTTCCAGGATTATCCGCAGGAAGGCGGTTACATCACATATAAGCTGGGTCAGACGAGAAGCATCTCTAAGATCCGCATGTACAACACCGATGGTGAGCTGAACTATCTGCGTGATGGCAAGATCCAGGTTTCTGCCGATGGCGAAAAATGGGTCGACGTTGCTGAGATCGGCGATGGCGTAGAAAATGATAACCATGACAGCCAGGCAACAGACGGCTGGACACATGATTCCGTGAACCCGGGTAATTATTACTTTGAGGGCGAACTGGATGAAGCAGTTGAAGCAAATTATATCCGTATCCTGTTTACCGCAGATTATGATCATCGTTTCATTGCCATCAATGAGTTTGTGATCAATGATGGTGAAGTCGTGAAGACGGTCAATGACCCGACTTACAGCGCGACCGGATACACCGGAAGCGGTGAAGATTTCTACTATCTGACCGATGGGGATTACACGACTGCGTTCACGGCACCGACCGACAGCGGCGAGATCACCTATAAGCTGAGCGAAAACACGAATATCAACTATCTGACGATCATCCAGAGCAGCAATATCTCCAACGCTACCGTCATGGCGCGTGTAGGCGCTGATGAATGGATCACGCTGGGTACAATGGACGCAAGTCTCAATGTCTTCTACAACACAGAGCATGAGAACATCTTTGAGATCAAGATCGTTTACGATGGAGTTGCGCCGAGCATCTATGAGATCATCGCAAGAAATGTTGAAGGCATCAGCGGTGAAACGGATAAGACCGCGTTGAACGAAGCGATCGCAGCGGCAGAAGCGCTGGATGGCGAAGACTATACGGCAAACAGCTGGCAGGCGCTGCAGGATGCCCTGACTGCCGCACAGACAGTTGCGGACAATGCGACCGCAAGCCAGAGCGAGATCAACAATGCCGCAAACGCGCTGAACAGCGCAGTCAGCGCATTGCAGATCAAGGCGAGCGAAGCGGCCATCGACGCATTGCAGAATGTGGTCGACAAGGCGAATGCGCTGCAGGAGGATTCCCTGGCAGAGCTGATCGCTGCCGCACAGGCACTGCTCGATGATCCGGCCAACGCATCCGTGACGGCAGTTGTCAGCGCTATGCTCGATCTGAGCGAAGCGATGGCAGACCTGAACACGGATGAAAGCAGCGACAAGCTGAGAGAAGACCTGCTGGCGACGATCGACTACATCGAGGAGAATATCCTGCCGAACCTGAACAACGTGCGTCCGGGCAAGGTACAGGAGCTGGAGACCGCGATCGCTCAGGCATATCAGGTCTACAACAACGCGAAAGCCACGGATGATGAGATACGCAGCGCGATCCGTAATTTGACCGAAAAAGCGCAGGAGCTGTGGCAGATCGTATCAAAGGCCGAGCTGAATGCGCTGATCGAAGCAGCGGAAGCGATCGCGGCAGATGGCTACAGCGAAGTAAGCTATGAGGCATTGCAGGCAGCGATCGAAGCGGCAAAGGGCACAGCGGCAGATGATGACGCGACGACGACAGAAGTAACGACCGCGATCACCAATCTGGCGACGGCGATCGCCAACCTGGAAGAGATCACGCTGGATACGAGCGCGCTCGAGCATGAGATCGAACTCGTTACGGAGATGATCGCCAACCTCGACGACTACGTTCCGAGCAGCGTAGAAGGTCTGGAGAACAAGCTGGAAGAAGCGAAGCTCGTGCTGCAGACGGCAGAAACACAGTCTGCCGTTGACACAGCAACAGCAATGCTGAGAGAGGCACGCCTGAATGCGAGAACGCTCGCAGACAAGGAAGCGCTCTATGAAGCACTGGCAGCATACAGCGGATACAGCGAGAATGATTACACGCCTGAGACATGGACAGCATTCTATGGCGCATACAACAACGCACTGAGACTCTACAATGATCCGGAAGCGACACAGGCTGATGTGAACGCAGCAGTGGAAGCACTGAATGCGAAAGCAGACGCGCTGGTGGAAGCACCGGCATCACAGGAGCCGAAGGAAGACGCTGAAGTGACGCAGAAGCCGGCACAGTCGGCAGGCAGCACGACAGCGGCCACAGCAGCAGCTGGCGGACTGGCAGCCCTGCTCGTTCTGGGCGCAGGCGCAGCACTGGTGCTGAAGCGCAGAAGAGATCGCGCTGAAGCATGATCTGAGCACACATCAACAACAAGAAGGCACCGGTGATCCGGTGCCTTTTGCTAGTCTTGCGGCAGAGAAATCGGTGATAGCCATTGCAATGGATTCACAAAAAAGGTAAACTAATAAAAGCGAGAGGATGATGTTTATGCCATTAACTGCGGGAATCGTGGGCCTGCCCAACGTAGGCAAGTCGACGCTGTTCAACGCGATCACCAAGAGTCAGGTGGAAGCTGCCAATTATCCGTTTGCGACCATTCAGCCCAATGTCGGCGTGGTGGAAGTGCCGGATGCCAGGATCGACCGGCTGGCAGAGCTGTTTCACCCGAAGAAGACCATATATACGACTTTTGAGTTTACCGATATCGCTGGGCTGGTCAAAGGCGCCAGCAAAGGCGAAGGACTGGGCAATCAGTTTTTGTCCAACATTCGTCTTACCGATGCCATCTGTCATGTGGTGCGCTGCTTTGAAGATCCGGATATCACACATGTGGAAGGCAGTGTCGATCCGATCCGTGATATCGAGATCATCAATCTGGAACTGATCATGGCGGATCTGCAGACCGTGGAAAACCGTCTGGCCAAAGTGGAACGCAAAGCCCAGACCAACAAAGATAAAGATGCCATGGCGGAGGTCGCCGTGCTCAAGAAGATCAAGGATGCGCTGGAAGCGGAAAAGCCGGCTAGAAGCGTAGAGCTGGACAAGGATGAACTGGCAATCGTCAAGGCATTTTCGCTATTGACGCTCAAACCGGTCATCTATGTGGCCAACATGAGCGATGAAGACATCATGGATCCGGAAGGCAACCCGCTGTATCAGAAAGTCAAGGCGTTTGCCGCAGCAGAAAACAGTCACGTTGTGCCGGTATGCGCAAAGATCGAAGAGGAACTCAGCGGTCTGGATAAAGAAGAGAAAGCAGAATTCCTGAAGGAGCTGGGCATTGCGGAAAGCGGCCTGGATCAGATCATCAAGACTGCGTACAGCATCTTGAATCTGCGGACCTTCCTGACGGCCGGAGAAGATGAGTGTCGTGCTTGGACCTTCAGACAAGGCATGAAAGCGCCCGAATGTGCCGGTGTCATCCATACTGATTTTCAGAAAGGGTTCATCCGCGCGGAAACGTATGCCTTTGAAGACATCGATCGTCTGGGCAGTGAGCATGCCGTGAAAGAGGCCGGCAAGCTTCGTCTGGAAGGCAAGGATTATGTAGTGCAGGACGGAGATGTGCTGCATTTCCGTTTCAACGTCTGAACGCAAAAGTGACTGCATTCCCATCGGGATACAGTCACTTTTTGTTGGATCAAGGAGGGAAAAAGATGGAAGAGATCATGACCTATGCGCTGTTTGGCTACATCTGCGGAAGCATCTTGTTTGCCAGAGTGGCTGCCGCGCTGTTTCATCAAGACAGAGAATATGAAAAAAGCGAGGATGGCAACCCCGGTACGGTCAACGCGTTTCGTTATGGCGGATTCTGGTGCGGCTTGATCACTTTGTGCGGCGATCTGTTGAAAGGCTTTATCCCGGTCTTTCTGTTTGCCAGCACCCATGAGGAAGAGATCTTCTTCATGCCAGGCGCGCTGGTGCTTGCCGCGCCGGTGCTGGGACATGCCTTCCCGCTCTTTCACCGGTTTCGCGGCGGCAAAGGCATAGCCGTGTCGTTTGGCTGTCTGCTTGGTCTGATGCCATTCTGGCGTCCGTTTGCGATACTGGCAGGCTTTTTCTTGCTGTTTTCCTTGATCGTCGTCATCACACCAAATTTTCAGCGAACCCTGGTCACTTTTCTGTGCAGCGCGTTCACGATGTTTCTTCGTTTCGGTGTATGCGGCATCAGTCTTGGTTTTTTGTTTATGACGTGCATCGTTTGTCTGCGTCTGCATATGAGCAGGGAACTGCGGATGAAGATGAAGATCGCGCTTGGTCACAGCCGATAAGCAAAGCAGGGAGTCATTTCCCTGCTTTTTTCAGCATGTCGATCTTTTCCTGGATAAACTGCCGGGTCTCTGCTACTGAGCAGACGTCTTCATCTTCCTGCAGTGAAAGCGCAAAATCACGGAATGCCTCACAGACCGAGGATTCACAGATCGTCAACATGTTGAATTGTCCCTCTGGCGTGATCTGGATGATGTTCAGGTGATGATTACCGTTGATCTCAAAGTTGATATGCAAAGGGAAACGAATACGGTTTTTCAATAAATAACCATGCTGGCCTTGTTCGCTGGAGAGATAGTGCTCAAGCATGGCGATGACGTTTTCTCTTTGGGCCGGAGGCAAAAGCGCGGTGACCTGTCCAGAAAACTGCCCTGTTGCGCAGAGCAGATCCATGCCATCCTGTGTGAAATAGAATGTTTTGTTCTGATCCCAGAGCTTCTGCGTAAATTCAGAGAAGATAGGAGAAAGTTCCGGGACTATTTCAGCCTGGAAAGGCATGAAGGTCTTGCGATCCATGAGGCCGGTATAACAGATCTGCGGCTCGATGCCGAAGACTTCCATATCTTTGGTTGCAATGATCTCCTGATAGTGCTGCCAGGCATCCATCGGATCATTGATGCTGCGGATGAGCAAGTGTGCCTGTTTCAATGCGTGATCGAACGCATTGGCATATGCAAAGACCGCCTCATGATCTTTCAGCACGATATGCTTGCTGAAATCTCCTGAACAAAGCAAGACAGAATCATCTGTGATCAGATAATACGGAAACAGCTGACTTTGAAAATCGGTGTGCCCGGCACGGCTGTAGACAAAAGAAGGCGTATATCGGATATTGGATGACATGGTGAACGGCAGGATCTGCAGCAAGGCGTTCAGATTGCTGAGACTGTGAAAGCTGTCGATCCGGAAATTGATGAGGTGTGAGATCGATACATTATTGCCATGACGCATCCGCAAGATGTTCAGATAATGAAACAAGCTGCTGTCTCCGGCCGGGAAGTTCGTATAGATCTGTTCCTCTTTTTCACTGCAGAAGCAATGTTCCAGGATCGCCAGCAATGCGGTCTCGACCCCGAGGCTCATGTGCGTATGGATCGAGAAGGAGGGGGCAGGGTCCTCATGGTTTTCTCTGAACGGTTCCTCTTCATGTTCCAGGCCGTACAGACGGCTGAACAGCTGCTTGATGTCGGCGTCTATGCGATGGAGAAGACCGGGGATACGATCCTGTATGCCGAGCACGAGGGTGTGCGCAAAGAGGTCACGGTCCACATCGGTTCCGCTGATCTGAGCGCTGATGATGTCATCGCTCAGGATATGGTGCTGGAAGCAGAACCGGGAACAGTGGAAAACCTCATGAACCTGATCGGACCGGATGAAGCGCTGTGGACCGTACAGGGATATGAGTGGACCAGCAGCGATCCTGCCGTCGCCGAGGTCTATGAAGGCCCTAACTCATTCTGGATCCCTGACTGGAGAGTAGGGGTCAACGGCTATGGAACGACGACCATCACTGGTACGCCGGGTCAGTATGTCGAGCAGGACAGAGTGATCGAATTGACGATCACCGTACAGGAGCCGACGACGATCCCGGATGAAGAGATCGTCCATTTTGCGGACGAGACCCTGCAGCGTCTGGCCGCCGCGGAAGTGGATGAAAACCAGGATGGCATCGTGACCAAGGAAGAGATGCAGGACCTGTATGTCCTGGATGCTTCTGATATGGGCATCACGAGCCTGGAAGGCATGCAGTTTGCCAAGCCGAGCGCCGATGCGTCCTTTGATTTCTCTGGAAATGAGATCAGCGATTTCAGCCCGATCCAGGATCTGATGACAAGCGGTCTGGTATTCATCGACCTCTCCGATAACCAGATCACGGACTTCTCCTCGCTGTATGGAGAGGGCGGACGTCTGTGGAGAGTATCGCTGGAAGGCAATCCGGCAGAAGATGAGGCTTATCTGAAGCTGTTCAGCTTCCCGCAGAGCGTATATCTAAAGGCGACCGAAGATCCTTCCGCGTATGAAGAGCATACGTTCGCAGAGCTGGCATATACATATCAGGGTGCAGATATCGCGCAGACGCTGGGTCTCACATTTGAGAGCGAAGAGGAAGACATTGCGTATGTGCAGAAGAACGGCATAAGCTGGATCGTCCGTTCAGGCGCACAGTGCGGAGAGACGACGGTCTATGCCGTACACGGCGAGACCAAGCTGCCGATCCGTGTCGTTGTCGGCCGCGCAGATGCTCAGCCGGGCGATATCGTGGCAGAAGATGCGGTGATCAAGGCAGACCTGGGCACTCGTCAGGAACTGATGGATTTCCTGAAGCCTGCGGATGCGCTGTGGAGCGTTTCTGATTATACCTGGTACAGCAGCGATGATGCCATCGTCAGTGTAGAACAAGACGATGCCGGCGTATGGTATGTGGTATATCACGGCTATGGGACGGTGGAGATCACCGGAACGCCAAAGACGCGCACAGAAGCAGAGACGATCAGCTTCACCCTGACGGTGGAAAGAGCGGAAGAGGGGGAAAGCGGACCGAATGATCCGCAGGATCCTGATACGGAAGAACCTGAGCGCGGGGATTCACCGGATACTGCCGCTGCGGCAGACGCAGGATCACTGATGTGCATGCTGGCAGGCGGCATGGGCGCCGCTGTCTTACAGCGCAGAAAGCATTCAAGATGATCTGATCAGGCAGTCCCATAGGGGCTGCCTGTTGCATGTGTGCGCATCCATGCCGCACCATCGGCATGGCTGACAGCCTTTGTTTCACCTCTGACCATCAAAAAAGCACCGGTCATCTGCCGGTGCTTTTGGTCTTTCGGAAATAAGTGATGCCGCGGGACAGCGTGGAGACAAACAAGATCCCCAATGCCATCACTGCCGCTGTGCTCAGCGTGGAGATGCCGGTGCTGAGCGCCTCGCTCAGATCGTTGTGGACGATGGCAAGCATCGTATAATACATGCCTGCGCCGGGCACGAGCGGGAACAGACCGCTGATCAGGAAGGTCGTTACGGTCGTTTTCCTGACACGCGCCATGATCTCACTGTAGGATGCCAGGGCGAGCGAGGCGAGGAAGATAGAGAAGAATGTGCCCAGACCAAGCGCCAGGCCGCATTCGTTGACCAGGCATCCCAGTCCGCCGCCGATGGCCGCAGCGAAGATGTTTTCCTTGCGCACCTGAAAGAGGACGGCGATGAAGACCGTGGCGAGCAGTGCGCAGATGATCCTTACCGCCATATCACGCACCTCCGCTCACCGAGAGCCAGATGCTCATGGTGACGCCTGCGCCCAGGGCGATGGCGACCGCGATCAGGCACGCTTCGATCGCGCGGATGATGCCGGCAAGCAGATCGCCGCCGATGGAATCGCGGACCGCGTTGGTGATGGCCAGCCCCGGCACCAGCAGCATGAGCGAGCCGATGATGACGCTGTCCGTGTTGCGGATGATGCCCAGCTGATGCAGAAAGAGCGCCGCGCTGGTCAGGATGACGCTCGTGGAGATGATGCGCACGATGAAATTGATCTGCAGCTGTTCGCATTTCTGCACCAGAAACTGCGTCGCCATGCCGATCGGGAAAGCAGCCAGCGCATCTGACAGAGAACCACCGAAGAACGGGGTAAAGCACATGGCGATGAACCCGCCGGCCAGCGTGACGGTCATCGGCCGATAGTTACGCACCTCCCGGACCTGCATCAGCTCTGCCATGATCTCTTCGCAGGGCATCGGCTGTCGGACACAGCGCCGTGAGATGTCATTGACCCGGTTGATGCGCTCCAGATTGAGCGAGCTGCCGCGTATGCGCATGATGCGGGAATACGTCTTTCCTTCCGCGGAAAAGGAAAGGAACATCCCGGTCGGGATGACAAAGGCGCTGGCCTCTTCCACGCCGTAGGCCTCGCAGATGCGGCAGATGGTATCTTCGGTGCGTTGGATCTCCGCGCCGTTCTCCAGCAGGATCTTCCCGGCCAGCGCGCTGATCTTCAGCAATTGTTCAGGTTTCATGATTCTCGTTCCTCATTTCTTTTGGCAGAAAAAAACGGAATGAATCCGCTTTTTCGCTTATCCGGCCAGGAAGGCACGGATGTCCTGGATCATGCCGGCCGTGTCCGCATACCCTTCATCATAGAGTGCCTGAAGCTTTTCGACATTCTTCTCCAGCCGAGAGATCTTCACTGGCTTCTTCGGCCGGATGATGAGGATATTTCCTTTTTTCTCCTCTTCATTCAGCAGATCCAGCGTGTCATTGTATCGAAGATGACGGTCCTCCATCTTTTCCACGAATCGGGGATAAGCATGATAGCGGGCGCGGATCAGCGGCAGCGATGCGCTCTTCTGCTTGCGATATCCTCCATACTGTGTCAGGACCACGATATTGCGCGCATATCCCATCGACTGAAACTTGCGGATGGGGATGCTGTCGCAGACACCGCCGTCCAGCAGCTTCTTGCCATCCAGTTCGACGATGCGGCTCAGCAGCGGCAGCGACGCGCTCGCCCGGACATATTCCACATCCTGTTCCATATGGATCAGGCGGATGTATTCTGCCTCGCCGCTTTCCAGATTGGAACAGACGGCATACAGCCGGGTATGCGAACGGTTGAATGTCTGAAAATCATAGCGGTCCAGGATCTCCGGCAGCGTATGGTAGACAAATTCCGCGTTGAACAGATCACCTGTTTGGATCAGGGAACGCATGCTCATGTAGCGCGGATCGCGCAGATAGTCGCTCATGACGCGGAAAGCGCGTCCGCGCTGCTTCGATACATAGCTGCATCCGTGACAGATGCCTGCCGATACGCCGATCAGGCCGTCTACTTCGATATCATGGTCGAGGAAAGCATCCAGCACGCCGCAGGTATAGGCGCCGCGCATGCCTCCTCCTTCTAATACCAGTCCGGTCTTCATCTTGCTCACTTCCTTGCAAACGTGACTATTATAGCATATCCGGCCGCATTTTTTATGGGATGGATGCAGAAAGACATGTTGTACGCCCTGCAGATGCGTGCTTGTCTAAGCAGTGATGAGCGCATGAATGAGGCGATATGGCATCCGGCTTGACAAATCTGGAAAAATTCAGGAAAAAGTGTGATATCACACAATTCGATTGTAAACGTGAAACGGGAATGCTAAAATGAAATCAGGATATCTGATAAAGGAGTGATCATCATGAAACTTATTCTTGCCATCATGTCAAATGACGACAGCCCGGCTGTCTCAAGCGCACTGACCAAGGAAAATTATCAGGTGACCCGTCTTGCCACTACTGGCGGTTTTCTCAGAGCCGGCAACACGACGCTGATCATCGGTACAGAGGATGACCGGGTCGAACGCGCGATCGAAGTAATCGGAGAATACAGCCGCCGCCGCACAGAGGTAGTCCCAAGCACGGCGTCCTATGATATCGGCAGATACGCTTCTTTCCCGATGGAAGTACAGGTCGGGGGCGCAACGATCTTTGTCGTTGACGTAGAACAATTTGTCAAGCTTTGATGGCGACTGGAATGCGGCATGATCTGAACTGGTCATGCCGTTTTCTTGCTCATAGAGAGACAGGAGGGATGGAACATGAAAATGTACTTCAAACAGCGCTTGTTCAGCTGGTTTGATTGTTATGATATCTATGATGAGGATGGACATACGCTGTACAGGGTGGAGGGACAGCTGTCCTGGGGACACTGCCTGAAGATCTTCGATACGTCCGACCAGGAAGTCGGCAGGGTCGAAGAAAAACTGTTCAGGCTGCTGCCGAAGTTTGAGATGTATGCCGGGATCGAATATATCGGATGCATATCGAGAGATTTTTCCTGGTTTCGTCCAAGCTATTATGTCGACTGCAAGAACTGGCAGGTCAAGGGCAGCTTCATGCAGTGGGATTATCAGGTGCTGGACTTCTCCGGCAATCAGGTCGCTTCCATATACAAAGAGCTGCTGCACTTGTCAGACACCTATGTGATCGAAGTGAATGATCCGGATGACGCGTTATATGTGCTGATGCTCGTCCTCGCCATCGACGCGGAGAAGTGCTCAAGCGGAGGTTAAAGAAAAGGATACAGGATGATGAGGCCGTTGTTTCTGTCCGTTGTGCAGAGACATCGGCCTCATTTTGTGTTCTTGGTGTAGAATATGTGATTTATCATCCTTTTTTATGAAGAAACTGTGATTTTTTTGTGCAAAGAGGTTAATTTTATACAGAAACGAAATGCTAAAAAGTGCAACATGTTCAATAAAAAGTGCAAATGATACGATCCTGGTTTGCGTTATATTTATATTGAAAGGGTTTACATTTATGAAAAGGAGGGTCGCAAAAAGTTAAATCGTTTTCAGAAACAACGCTGAACGGAATGATCGCGGGAACTTTGATCATTGTCTGTACCGTTGCGTCTGCTCACGATCGTGAGTCAGGTAAAAAGAAAGGGAGAAGAACACAATGAAACTGAACAAGATTGCGCTTTCTGCCATCATGGCGATGAGCGTTTTCACAGGTGTTCCGGCAGTCACTTCCGTTTCGGCAGCCGAAGATCTTGTCTATGACAGCGATCTGTCTGACAATGGCACGGCCGTGCCGCAAGCCTGGGGCGTGACGCCGACACCGGAGCAGTATCGTTATCAGAAGGAAGAGCTAGCTGGTTTTGTCCACTTCGGACCGAACACCTTCAACAATATTGAATGGGGAGAGAATTACGGAGACCGGACACCGGATGAGATCTTCACGCTGGAAAAGGATTTCGACGCAGAAACGTTGGTCAAGGCATTCCACGATGCCGGATTCAAGAAGATCATCGTGACGGCAAAGCATCATGACGGCTTCTGTATCTGGGCCAGCGATTATACGGAATATGACGTCGCTGCCACCAGCTACAAGGACGGACAGGGAGATATCCTGGCGGAGATCAGTGAGGCCTGCACGAGATATGATATGGACATGGGCCTGTATCTGTCTCCATGGGACATCAATGCAGAAAGCTATGGATATTATGATGCCGATGGCAATCCGACCAATGCGGCAAATGATGTCCTGGATTACAACGATTACTATGTCAACCAGCTCAATGAGATCCTGGGCGATGACAAATATGGAAATGACGGCCACTTCACCGAAATCTGGATGGACGGCGCAAAGGGCAGCGGATCCGATGCCCAGGAATATGACTTCCAGCGCTGGTATGACACCATCCAGGCACAGGAGGGCCTGGAAGCCGGCTATGACAGCGAATGCATGATCTTCCAGTGCGGCGCCAACACGACGGTGCGCTGGATCGGAAATGAGAATGGCTATGCGGCCAAGAACACCTGGTCCAAGTCCAATGTCAATGTCGAAGCAGATACTTGCGATGACAACATGCAGGGCAGCTATTCTCTGGGATATGAAGACGGCAATAAGTGGACCGTTCCGGAAGCAGATGCGAGAATCACCTCCGGATGGTTCTGGGGACCGAACAAGAGCACGCCGAAGACCATTACTGATCTGGGCAACATGTACTTCAACTCTGTCGGTCACAATGCGCCGCTGCTGCTGAACGTACCGCCGAACACCGATGGCACCGTGGATCAGGAGATCCTGGACAGACTGGCAGAATTCGGTGCGAACATCAGCGAGACCTTTGCGGACAACCTGGCGGCACAAGCCGTTGTGGGCGCGACGTCGGTCAGAGGCAATGACACGGCATTCAGCCCGGCAAATGTTCTGGATGGCAGCGACGATACATACTGGACGACGGATGACGGCACTTCATCCGGCACGCTGATCGTCGATCTGGGCGAGACGAAGACCTTTGATGTCGTATCCATCGAGGAAGCCATCCAGCTTGGACAGAGCATCAATGAATACAAAGTGGAATACCGCAATGGGGACAACGATGAGTGGACCGTACTGGATGAAGGCGAGACGATCGGCGCTAAGCGTCTGATCCGCACTGCTTCGGTGAGAGCAGATCAGTTGCGCATCACGGTAGACACCAACAAGGCTGATGCCGTACCGATGATCAGCGAGATCGGCGTATATAAGGCGAGCGATGACTTTGAACTGGCAGGCACTGCGCCGGCCGGCATGGATGTCATTGACATCGAGGATATCGATGTATCAGACGGCGCAGGATTCACGTTCACCAATGGCACATGGATAGCTGAGAGCGGAACGAATTATATCAACGGCACCAACCGCTATGCGAATGGCGGCGCGTCGCTGACCGTGACGTTCCACGGCTCCAAGATCTATCTGATGGGCACGAAGGATCCTAACCATGGACAGGCCACCATCCAGATCGATGACAATGATCCGATCACCATCGATACCAAGGCGACCTCACGTGCGACCGGACAGATGATCTTTGCCTCTGATGATCTGGAGGACGGCGATCATACATTGACCTTGACCGTGGGCAGCACCGGCGCCATCGGCCTGGAAGCTGCATATGTCATCAACAACGGCGGACAGGGCATGATCGGTCTGGAACAGGACAGCTACACGATGAATGAAGAATCCACGCTGGATGTGAAGATCGTCCGCGTAGGCGGCAGCACCGGCACCATCACTGCCCTGCTGCAGCCGAACCCGGGAACGGCCATCCAGGATGACTTCGATACTGAGCAGATCACGGAGATCGTCATGGAAGAAGGCCAGACGGAGTTTACCGCGCAGGTGACCACCCGCCGCAATACCAACGTGACGGGAGACAGACAGTTCTCGATCGAACTGGCCGATCCAAGCGACGGCTTGATCCTCGGATTCAATGACCGTGCGAACATCACGATCAAAGATACCGAGACCAGCTCTCTGGAGACGCTGAATGAACTGCTGGAAACCGCCCGCGAACAGAAGCGCGACTGGTATGTCTCTGGTTGGGAGGACTTCACCCAGGCCATGGCTTATGCAGAGGAAGTAGCCGGCGCGCAGGCACCGGATACATCAGAGGTCACTCAGGCCATCAGCGGACTGCGCAGCGCCATGGAGGCACTGGTCGCTCGTGAGCAGTATACGGAAGACGATCGTTTCCAGCTTCCGTGGAGAAGCGGATCTTCTGCCACCCTTGAAGCTGAATTTGCTTCTGAGCTGATCAATGATGAAAGCAATGACAATGGCTGGCCGCTGCAGGTGACAGAGGCAGCCTGGGCAAGCAATGGAAAGTTCCTGAATTCCCTGAATACCAATGATGTGGCCAAGTATTGCTACACGGCAGAAAAGACCGGTACATACCATGTGACGGCATACTATCGCAGCGGCTCCAATACCAATGCGCTGGCATGGAGCGAAGAGAGCGGAAAGATCGAAAGCGGAACGGTATCTGCAGGCGCAGGCAGCACGGTAGTGACTCATACGGCAGAATTTGACCTGGTGGTCACTGAAGCCGGAGACGGCGTGCTCGTGTTCACCGGACCGGATGGCAGATCGCCGCAGCTTGACCGTCTGGAGATCGTCCCAAGCGAGATCGATATCACAGAATATACGATCACCGCAACGGCAGGCGCAGGAGGAACCATCAGCGATGAAGGTGCGGTCTCTGTGGAAGAAGGACAGAGCAAGACGTATACGATCACCGCAGACGAAGGCTATGAAATTGCCGATGTGCTGGTCAACGGCGAATCGGTAGGCGCAGTCTCTTCATATACATTTGAGAATGTGAACGCGGATGCGGCGATCGAAGCGAGATTTGTATTCAGCCACTACACCGGATCCAACCCGTTCTTGTTCCCGACAGGAACAGACGCAGTGACGCTGGAAGCGGAATATGTCTCAGAGATCATCAATGATACGAGCAATGACAACGGATGGCCTTGCAAGGTCACTGAAGCTGCGTGGGCAAGCAACGGCAAGTTCGTGGATGCCCTCAACCAGGGAGACGTCATCAAGTATCATTACCGCGCTGAAGATGCGGGAACATATCATGTCGTCGTGACTTACCGCAGCGGCTCCAATACCAATGCGCTGGCATGGAGCGAGGAAAGCGGAAAGATCGAAAGCGGAACAGTGTCTGCAGGCGCCAATGACAGCGCCACCGCGACCCATACGGCAGAATTTGACCTGGTGGTCACTGAAGCCGGAGACGGCGTGCTCGTCTTCACCGGACCGGCTGGCAAGTCACCGCAGCTGGATAAGTTCGAAATGACATTCGTCAGCGAGCCTGAACCAGAACCGGCAGACAAGACTCAGCTGAATGCGGCCATCTCTGCCGCAGAAGCCCTGAACGCAGAGGATTACACCGAAGCAAGCTGGACCGCGATGCAGGAAGCACTGGATGCGGCCCACGCAGTCGCAGCAGATGAAGAAGCGACCCAGGAAGCAGTAGACAGCGCTGCCCAGGCGCTGAACGCAGCCATCGGCGCGCTGGAAGAGATCAGCGATGTACCGGCAGCCAGCGAAGCAGCTGTACAGGCCCTGCGCAGCATGGTCGAGAAGGCCGTCGCATTGGAATCTGATGATGAAACGCTGAACGCAGCGATCGAAGCTGCACAGGCCGTACTGACCAAGGAAACGCCGACCGCAACCGAAGTTGTCACTGCACTGCTCGACCTGAGCGAAGCGATGCAGGCGCTGAATACGGATGAAAGCACGGATGC